>Ga0208953_1000040_pt1 | contig 152802 bp, 118 predicted proteins | sample RifOxyB2_FD_184033 | JGI IMG/M metagenome (GOLD analysis project Ga0208953, IMG submission 184033) | Groundwater microbial communities from Rifle, Colorado - Rifle Oxygen_injection B2 (SPAdes) | ecosystem: Environmental > Aquatic > Deep subsurface > Groundwater | place: USA: Rifle, Colorado...
GGCGGGTTTGATTATGTGTAGGGGCGGGTTTGAAACCCGCCCCTACAGAATAATCGGTCAAACCCGCCTATACACCCACCATCGGTCTTATACGTAGACCATTTTTTTGGTCATGCCGCCGTCGATGACGAGGTTTGTTCCGGTAATAAAGGAATTCTCGGACGACACAAGAAAAGCCACGGCAGAGGCCACATCATTGGGAATACCCACTCTGCCCGCAGGGTGCTGTAAGTGGTCAGCGTCCTTGAGTTTTACGGTCTCGCGCCTGCTTATTTTTTTCCATTGGGTCACATCGATCCAGCCTGGAGAGACGCAGTTGACCCGGATTTCAGGCCCCAGGCTTGCGGCGCAGGCATGGGTGAGGGAAACCAGGCCGCCTTTGGAAGCTGAATAAGCTTCAGTATCGCGTTCGGACATGACCGCCCGGGTCGAGGCGATATTAACAATTGCGCCTTTGGTTTTTTTCAGGAATGGGGCTGCGTATTTTATAAAGAGAAAGGCGCCGGTAAGATTCACGGCAATGACCCGGTTCCACTCCTCCTCGGTAATCTGGAGAATGGATTTGTTTACGCTTGTGGCCGCATTGTTCACCAGAATGTCGATGGCCCCGTATTTTTTTATTGTTTTTTCAACGCAGTTTTTTACCGAGACGGGGTCGGCCACGTCGGTCTGAATGAACCGGACCTCTCCCAGAGCCTTGACCGCTTTTTCGGTCTCTTTGCCAGCCTCCGCGTCCACGTCCGCGATGACCACGTTTATACGGTTTCGGGCAAAGCGCTGGGCAATGGCTTTGCCAATACCCTGGGCGCCGCCGGTAATGATAGCGGTCTGATTGTTATGGGTTGCCATGGAACCTCCAATGTGTTATTTCTTTACAAGATACATTTCTAAGAGAGGAAAAGGCAAGGAAATTCATTGGGCGCTTTGCGCCTTTGGCACACTCAGCGCCCGATTAACGCCAGGGCTTCGCGCAGGCCAGAATCACGAATGGTCCGCGTTGTGATGCCGGTCTCGAGTACGGTGTCTGATGCGACAATTGCAACCCGCGTACGCGCACGGGTGATGCCCGTGTATATAAGCTCGCGGGTAATGACAGGGGAGGGTGTGTCTGACAGAACGAGCATTACCTTGTCGAATTCCGACCCCTGGCTTTTATGCACGGTCATGGCAAAGACAGTCTCATGTTCGGGCAAACGGCCCGGGGCTATCCTTCGTATTGTGTTGCCAGGTAAAAGAAAACAGCAGGAGAGTCTTCCTGGATTGTTCGGGTCGGGCAGTATGAGTCCGATATCGCCGTTGAATAGTTTGAGGTTGTAGTCATTTTTTGTGATTATGATTGGTCTGCCGCAATACTGCGTTTCGCCCGATCCAGACCTGGAAACAAGTATTTCGCGCGCAAGGGCATTAATGGTTTGTTCCCCATAAGGGCCTTTTTTCAGGGCGCACAGGACCCTGAAACGGCCAAAGAGGCTGAATAATTTTACACTATCTGTCTGAGAATATGCCAGCGCATTGACTGCCTTAAAATACTCTGCGTATCCGGCAATCAGTGCGTCTCTGATATAATTTTTAAACCAGCCTGGCGTCTGTATCTCAGTGAACGCGATTGCCATGTCATTTTTTAAGGCAAGATACGGGAGTGTGTCTGCCGTGTTTCCTGCATTGACCAGCTTGCTCACGTATCCAATGCCGCTGTCAGGGCTGAACCGGTAGCTTGTTTCAAGACGTGTTATCCAATCAGCGTTGGTTGCGCATATATCGGCCAGCACCGAACCAGCCTCCACAGAGGCCAATTGGTCCTTGTCGCCCAGGAGGACAAGGCGCGTTTGCGGCAATAGCGCCTCTATGAGTTTGACCATAAGCGCAATGTCGACCATTGAGGCCTCGTCAACCACCACCACGTCAGCAGGCAGGGGGTTTTCCGCATTGTGAGTAAAAATTCCGGTATCATATTTTGGTTTAAGCAGCCGGTGTATGGTCGAGGCCTGAAGGCCGGGCAGGGTCTTCTGCACTGCTTCCTGAAGCCGGGAGGCGCCTTTGCCAGTAGGCGCAGCAAGGGCAATGCGAATAGCTGGATCTTTTTCCCGCATGGCCAAAAGGGTCTTTGCCACACCCGTGGTTTTGCCCGTACCCGGTCCGCCGGTAATAACAGTCAGAGAGTTCTTTTTTATAAAAGCGGCAAGGGTCTGTTCGTACTGGTAATACCGGTAAAAATATAGACGCTGCTTGTCAATTATCACCGGCTTGAATTCACCAGGTACGCCGACAGACGGTGATTCTTTCAGTTTGTGGGCCACGGCCATGGCTTCGGGGCCGGCTTTTGCCAGATCGAGGCACACATGTCCTGTTGCGGTATGGGAAGAGAGCAGGGCAAAGAGCGGTTCCAGTTCCTTGTGGTCTGGTCCTGCCAGGTATGCGGCAATGCGCCTGTCAAGGCTCGTGAGTTCAGTCATGGCTTCCCATTATAGTTGTGCGCAGGGTTTCAATTGTTTCCTTTTTTGGTTTGTTAAAAAAGATGCCGGTTTCCGGGTTGTCCGGGCTTACACCGCGCAGGAAGATGTAATAGACACCGCCGATATGGGTTGTATAATCATAGTTTTCGATTCTAACTGACAGAAACCGGTCTAGCGCAAGAAGATATATCTGGTATTGCAGGGTGTAAAAATTGCCGTCCATGGTTTTGGCTATTGTTTCAGCGTTGTATTCACATGTCGCAGCACCCAGGCGGTTGGATTTCCAGTCAACCAGGAAGAATTTTCCATTATACTCAAAGACAAGGTCCATGAACCCGTGCATAAAGCCTTTTAGCGGGTCGAAATCCAGGCCTTCCATGTTCAGTATGTTTTTGGAAAGCGCTGTAACAGGAAAATAGAATTCCAATTCCGTGAGCCGTTTGGCACGGGGTATTTGCGAAAGTGTGCACATGGCGCTGGGTAGTGTTACGGTCAAAACCCCTGTGACCATTGCCTGCAGGGCAGGGGCAAAGGCATGATCAAAGCCATACTGCGCCATTTTTTGAAGTATCATTGGGGCCAGATTGTCTGTGTGTGTAAAATCCAGTTCTTCAAAGAGTTCATGCATAAAAAGGCCTGTGCGCGCTCCCGCGGGAAAGTGGTGGATGTCCACAGTGGCGTTCTTTTCATCCAGGACCAGCGGCGCATGCAACTGGTCGCGGTCAGGAAATTCAGCGTGGCTTGCATGGGCTGTAAGACCCGAAAAGCTGCTGACCTTCCAGCGTGAATCGATTTTTCTCGAGAAATGGCGCGCTTCACATGGCGGCAGGTCTTGGGACATGGTTTGAAAGGGTTCCGCTTCTCCCAGGGGAATGGGCGCAATCTCAATTGAACCGTTGGATTGTCCGGCAATTTTCTCAAGCGCCTGCAGCATTTCTGAGCTCGAAAGGTTCGGGTAGCTACTGCCATGAAATACGTGCGCTGGCGCGGATGTCTCTGCTTTTCTGAACATGCCCCAGGCGGCATAGCAGAGGTTTTGGGCGCGTGTAAGCGCTACGTACATGAGGCGGATACTCTCAGCCAGGCTCTCTTTATCGGCAATGGCCTGGTTCTGGGAAAAGGTCTCAGACCCAAAGTCCAGGAAGACCTTATTGGTGTCTTGCGGATCGTGGAACATGAGCGCCTTGTTTTTAGGCGGCTGAGTCCACAGGAAAGGGCAGAAGACAACCGGATATTGGAGGCCTTTTGAGGCGTGAATGGTCGCGATTCTAACAGCGCTCGCATCGCGTTCCAGGCGCAGAAGATGTTCTTCCTGCATTCCATCAGTCTCAACCCTCTGCTTTGCCAGCCACACGAGCGTCTCCTGTATCGAAAACCGCATTTCAATTACTTTCTGATGGATCACTTCAGCGCAATGAAGCAGGTTGGTGAGCCGGCGCTCCCCATTAGGCAGCTGCAACAGGCGTGCTTTTATGGAGCGCTGTTTTAAAAGCGCGCTGAACATTGCCATGAATCCGCGCGTACGCCAGAGGTCATTATATGCCATCAGTTCTTCGAATACTGTTTGATAGGCATTGGCATCATCGCTGGTGAGGGTAAAAAGTTCAGTTCCGGAATTGCCAAGCAGTATGGTTGAAAGCGCGTTTTTTATCGCGGAGTTATTCCCTGGCCGCGCAATGCCATTCAGGACCCGCTCCAACTCGGCAATTTCAGGGGTTTCAAAAAGATTGCCGGTTTGCTGAAGAACGCTGGTAATACCAACCCTGGTCAGCGCTTCCTGTATCAGCTGGGCCTCAGCATGTTTGCGTACCAGCACAGCAATGTCCGCGGCTTCAAGGGGGGCTGTTCCCAGTGTGGCGCGTCCCTCTTTTCCCATAGTGCATAAACGGGCGATTTCATTGGCCAAGGCTTCTGCAATGGCAACGCGCGCTTCTTCCACGGAAATAACCTCTGAGGTTTCGTATCCCAGTAATTCAGGAGATAAAAACCAGAGTTTCATGGGCGCTATCCGCTGGTTTTTTATAACGAGTTTTTTAATCCTGGGATTGTTGTCCGATGCTTCTGATTCAGGCGGTTTGATTGCGTCATAGATAAAAGTGTCGGACCTGTTGAATATTGTGTTTACGGCTTTTACCAGCCCGGGTTCTGATCGGTAATTTGTGCTCAGTGTATACTGGTTTTCTACGGGAATGTGCGCGGCCGCGCCGAGATACGTAAAGATATCAGCGTTCCTGAAGCTGTAGATGGCCTGCTTGGGATCGCCGATGAGAAACAGGGGCGTGGAATTTTCAGAACCAAACAAGGTCTTGAAAATCGTGTATTGCATCTGGTCCGTATCCTGAAACTCGTCAACTAACGCTGCTTTAAAGGTTCCTCGAATACCCTGTATAAGAAGTCCCGCGGTCTCCTGTTGCAGGGCCTTGTGGAGCGAACGGATGAGATCATTAAAAGAAAAGAGATGGAGACGCTCTTTCTTTTCAATCAATTCAGCTTCAGCCGATCGCATGAATTCGCGTTGCAAAGCAATGATCTGGTTTTCATAGGTGGATTTCAGCGCACCGGCCTTTTCCAGAAAAACGTCCCAGGCGAGGAAAAAAGCGTGGTGCGGGACTTTTTTGTTTTTTTTCACTCCTTTTGCTATTCCCCCTGTTGTCAGCTTGTCAGTATCCGCCGTAAGCCGCAGCCATGAGGTTGGGTCTGGATTGCGCAAAGAGGTTTCAAGATAGGCTGCAAGACGCGTTGAAATCGCGGGACTGTAAGAAACCGCGCTCAGTGTGTTGCTGTCGTTCAAGATTGCCGCAATGGTTTCTTTATCTTTGCTCCAAACTGTGCAGATTTTTTGATATGCTTCGCAATACGCGGCCTCTGTCAGATAACAATCCGCAGCCGCGCAATCGGGAATCACTGCAAGGTCAGGGTGTTTCTGCAGCCTGTCCAACCGGTCCAGTAGAATAGTAATGGTCAGCCCCTTTTCCCGTGCAAGGAAGGAAGCAAAGAGCGGGGAAGCGGTATAGACGCGCTTCCGGTAGAAATCAGCCGCTGTTTCGCGGTAAAGCGCGCGAACGTCGGCCGCGAGTTCCGTCTCAAAGAGCATGCCGCTTTCAAAGGGAAACTGTTTGAGCATACGCTGGCAAAATCCATGGATGGTAAAAATGGCCGCTTCATCAAATGTGTTAAGCGCGGTAGTCAGAAATGCAATTCCTCTGGCCCGATCGTTTTTTTCACACCATTTTTCAAGGTAGTCCCCCAGGTCCTGATGTTCGAGGTCAGTATATTTGTTTTTGCCGTCCGCCAGTATATCGATGCAGGTCCTTATTGTTGTGCGTATCCTTTTGCGCAGTTCTTCAGTCGCGTCGTTGGTAAAGGTTACCACCAGAATTTGGCTGGCGGAAAGCTTCTGTTCCATGATAAGGCGCAGGAAAAGACGCGTTATATTATGCGTCTTGCCTGTGCCCGCATTGGCCTCAATAAGGTGCACGCCATTGAGCGGCTGGCAGGTAAGGGGGTTAAAAAGGAGTCTTTCTGTCATATCTTTTCCACAGTGTTGCGCAGAGGCATGAATATGTTCCTGGCCAGCGCTTCAAATTCTTTTGTCAGGGGATTGGCGTGTCTGAAGCAGATTTCAAAATAGGGGTCACGAGATTCCGGTTCAATCATATATCCGCCATTCCACTGGGCGCGGGCCCTCTCCAACGAAGGTACTTTTCCATTGGAATATGCCCATGCTGATTCAGGGAAAAAAGGCAGGGGCCGGGAAAGCCCGTACCAGTAGATTGCGAGTAGTTCGTCGAGCAGTTCGCACGGTGCGTCCGGTTGCTTTATCCTGTAGGCTTTGTCGAGACAGAAGAGAAAGCTCTGGCCCGCATGGCCATTGTTTTTGTCCGCAGCCAGGGCCAGATGAGATATCCATGCTTCGAGAAGATGCTTTGCTTTCATATTGGCTGGAAATATTTTTACCAGACCCGAATTTGAAAGGCCGTTTATTGTCCCCAGAAGAGTGCAGGGACCTGATGTATGGCTGACAGAGACCGGGTTTTTCCTGGATATTCCTGTATGCCGCGTAATAAGGCGTTTGAAACCATTGACCTGGTCCGCAAGGTCCTGAAAAGCGGCAGCCCCTGCCTTGCCGTGGGGGAGAATGCCTTGCGCCTTTGCAGCTGCAAAAGAATTTGGACCATTTTCTCCATTGTGAAGAAGTTCTAGTTTCAGAAAATAACCGTCCAGTCCCTGGATGTCATAGGGTTCTTCTGATTCAAAAAGTTCCGGACCCTGGTCACAATAGATGCCAAGCCGTTTCTGAAGAAGGAATTTGGCCGGATTTGTAAAAAATGCGATAAGGTCTCTGACGCGTACCTGTTTGAATTCATCGCCGGGTTCAGGCAGTTTTTCGCGAATAAAGGCTGGGATTTCTGATTTGGGGTGCAGCGCTGCTTTGCAGGCCCGGGCGTTTTCCTCAGAATAGGTGAAGATGGCATGGCCCGAGAAATATTTTTCGCTAAAAGCCTGGAGGGGATGGACAATCAGAGTTTGTTTTTCAATGCCGCACCTTGCTGCGTCCGTGTATCCTTTTTGGACATAATCGAGCAATTCGCTGACAACTACCGAAGGCGGGTGCATGGCGTTTGTCTGTACGTTCTGGCCCACGTAGCTGATATAGAGTGTCTTCCGGGCCGAGAGGAGCGCTTCAAGAAAGATATACCGGTCGTCAGCTTTGCGCGACCTGTCGCCGGAACGCGGTTCCCGGGCAATAAAGTCAAACCAGGGATGGCGGGTTGTACGGGGGAATGCCGTATCGTTCATGCCCAGCAGGCAAATGACCTTAAAGGGAATGCTCCGCATGGGCAGCATTTTGCAGAAGGTGATACCATGGGTCAGGAAACCATGGGAATGGCTCTCTTCGCCAAGCCGTGATGTCAGCCAGGACAAAACAACCGGCAGATCAAGCGGCGAGGAAAATCCGGCAAGGGCCTGCTTTTCGCCCAGCGTATTGATTGCCGTACGGATGCAGTGCAAGTCGTTTGCCGTATCAGAATCATCATGGAAAAAAGTTTCCAGCGACTGGTTGAGCAGCCCCCGCCATTCGTGCAGCATCATGCTTTTTCGGGTGCTTCTGGAAAATGCGACCAGATGATCAAAGAATGCGAGCAGATTTCCCAGAATCTGGCCATTGTTGCCTTCAATATGGTCGTAGGGAAGGGTATCGTTGAAAAAGAGGCGATTTTTGCCAGGCAGCATGTATCCGAGTAGCAGCCGTTCAATCCCAGCGGCCCAGGTGTTTTCCTTTGTCCGCGGCAGTCCAATCTCCTCCTTGTGCTGCGTATCAATGCCCCAGCGGACATTGACTTCGCGTACCCATGAAAGGCAACGGATTGCATCGTCAGCGCTAAGTCCGGCTTTTTTCCGCAATGGCTCTGATTCGAGGAGCGCCGCAATGGCCGGCGCCTCGAACCTGCTTGGGCAAAGGTTGAGAAGCGAAAGGAAGGCGCTGATAACGCCGCTCTCTTTTGAGAGCGTGCGGTCAGCAATGGAATAGGGAAGCCGCATGTGGCTGGCTGGCGGATTGTCGAACACAGCCCTGATGAACGGCACATAGGATTCAATGTCAGGGCTCATGATGATGATATCGCGCAAAACTAGGTCAGGATCGTTGTTGAGCAGGTCGAGCAGTTGGTCGTACAAAACCTCGGTTTCACGCATGGGACTGTGACAGGAATGGACCTGGATGGACCGGTCATCCAATGCGATTGGTGTTTTGACAGAGGATGGCCCGGAAAAACTGGTTATATCCGACTGTATCCGGGTCAGCAACGTATGGGCAGCCACTGATTGGGCGGCAGGGATGGGGGCTTCCATGATATCATGGTTGTACAAAATATCGAAGAAATCCCTTCCCAATGCGCCCAATGATGCAAGCAGGGAATTGGCGTCTTCCAGATGCAGTTTGTCCACTGAAGCTCGTTCTTTGCGTAAAATGCGCAGTTTTTCCCGGTTCGACTTGGAATCGCCCCAATACAGACCCGGCACAGGGTTCATGAGAAGAAGGAGTATCTCCATATGGCGGCTGAGTGCATCCAGCACTCTGATGTGGTATTCCGGAAGCGCGGAAATACCAAAAATAATTATTCGTGGTGCCAGGCCAAGAGCGCTGGTTTCTTCATTTTCCAGCTGCTGTATGGTATTTGACAGCAATCGGGCCCGATGAAGGCCAGGGGCTGCGGCATGCACCAGTTTTCTCCATAGCTGGGCCTGCCAGAGATGTTCAGATATTGGGTTTTTGCCTTTTTCCCAGTCAAGGACCATATCGGGCCTGAAGATAGTATATTGGTCAAAGGTATCGGCGATTTTTCCTGAAAGCTGGAAAAGTTTGAGCCCTGAACGGCCGTTTTCAAGATAATGCTTTATGCTCGAGAACGAGGGAAGATCCAGACATTCGGGGAGCGTTTTCATAACCAGCCACGGGAGGTTTTCCTTGTTAAAAGAGTCCTGGTTTTCCGCAGGCAGGTTTGGATTCAAACTTTGGAATATTTCATGTACAAACGCGTTGGGAAAGGGAAAGCGAAGGTTCGCGCATATGCCCAGCCGCGAGGCAAGTTCGAGGCTGATCCATCGTTCCATGCCCTTGGATTGGACCACAATGATCTCTTCACGCAGGGGGTCGTCGTATTGAGGTTCCCTGAGAACGTCCGATAGTTTTTCAACCAGTATTTCGAGCTGGTTGTTGGTGTAGAGCCGTATACCTGGCATGTATTGGTAAAATATATATTAACCATGTGAAAGGAAAATGACTCTGGTAGATATTCAGACAGGGGTGTACGCTCAGTCTGCTTGTCTGGTGGCGCAGAGGCCGCAAGGATACGAGAGCTTTTTTTAAGGACTACATATGGCCGATGCATTTGATCCCACCCATCCGGTTGACATGAAGAGCACCCTGGGTGATATTACGGTGAGAAAGAGCGAAGGAGTTGATGGGGTTCATGATCCGGATGCGCCTGGTCAGGAACAAAAAAGGCACCATCACGAGCAGGAGCGGAAGGACGAGAACAAGGACCATTTCGAGCAATTGGCAAAAGAGACGGAGATATACAACGAACAGCTTATTAGTAAGAAATCACCGTTCAGGTTTTGCATCTACCGGAAAGAGGAACAGGTGCTTATTGACCTTGTTATCCTCGACTCGAATGGAAAGATCAGGAAGCTTGTTCAAAAGGACATTACCCACCAGGATTTTAAAAAGTGGATCAGGCATATTGAGGAAGGTGAAGGACTTCTTTTTGATGGGACAGTTTAAATAGTGAATTTCCCGGATATTTTTTTTATTAAACCTTCTCTTAAAAGCTGATCCGCAATACAGACAAGTCTGTTTTTATTAACTTTAGATAAAATTTGTAATCTGTTTAATGATAAACTGTTATGTACAGACAATAGTCTGATTATCATTCCCCGTATCTCACGATCAGAGTCTTTGAATTTCGATTGCCTTGAGTGATGTACGCTTCTGCGTGAGGGATTTTTAAACTTTTTTTTCAGCATGACGCCATAATCCATGAGTGCGTTGTACCAGGTCCGAGGATCTTTGCGAAAAAGCGTCTTTTCTACAAGAGGTACGAGTTCTTTGTCGTGAACTGTTTTTTTATTGTAAAAAAATTCATGGATAAATACGGTGCGTATGTTGGTTTCGATATACACCATAGGTTTGTTGAACGCATAGGCAAGTACGGCCGCGGCCGTTGCCATGCCAATACCGGGCAGCAACACCAGTTCCTCTGGATCATCGGGAACAGAACCATCATATTTCTCCAAAATAATCCGGGCTGAGCGTTGCAGCATAAGTGCGCGCCGGTTATAGCCAAGGCCCTGCCAGGCAACGAGGAGTTTTCGCAGGGACGCCCGGGCAAGGGATCGCACATCTGGAAATGCGCGGATAAAAGCGGTGTATTTCAAAATGACCCGGTCAACCTGTGTTTGCTGGAGCATGATTTCAGACACGAGGATTCTATATGGGTCTGGTGTGCGCCTCCAGGGAAGATCGCGTTTGTTCCTCCGGTAATGGGAGAGGACCTTGTTTTGAAAAAGAGTGATGGCCTGGACGGGTATTTTTTTATATTTCATTCATAGGAAAAGATACAATTTTTGGCAAAGGAAGTTGGAATGAAGTATAAGCGATTTCATGCGGATAAGATGATTTTGCGCGATCACCTTGCGTACGACCGGACTGTTCTGGCCAATGAGCGCACCTTGCTGTCATATTTACGGACCGCGATAATGCTTTTGGCGACCGGCGCCACAGCCATAAAGCTTTTTCAGCCCGACCATGCGATATTTATCGCCGGGTGCGCCTTGTCCATTGGCGCAGTGGTAATTGGTCTTTTCGGCGTGCGCCGGTTTCTTGGCGTGCGACAGAGTCTTGCCAGGCTGTATTCCAAACAACTGGATGCGATTGGAGAAGGTCCGAGCGATAATATTTGATATTTTGACACTTAAAATATATATTGTAGGCAATGAAAACGGCGGATGGAATGACCAAAGCTTTCTTTCCCATTGACGGTAAAGGCGACGGCACATTTGTGATGGTAAGCAAGCGGAAAGCCCGGCTTGGCATGCCGCCCAATACCGAAACCATCTCCTTTATCCCTGAGAAGAAAGGACCCAAGACCCAGTGTCCTCCCTTTTCCGGCGACTATACTCTTTCAGCCAAAGGGACAGGCCTCAAACTCCTTGAGATGCGCGAATCGGACAAGGTCACTCCGGCATATGTGGCAAGGTTTCCTTCGGCAATAGACGAACGGGGGTTTGCCAAGGGGCTCGAGGAACTGGCCCGCGGCAACCACGAAGCCGCGCTTGCCTGTTTTAGAAAGAACGCCTACTTGGCTGACGCGGCCTTTACCGCTGGCCTGCTTGCCTTCAGGGCCGGGGACTATGATACTGCGGAAAAATACCTCACCTCCGCGATTGAGGAACACTCGGAACTCGACCTTGTTTTTATCAAATACGGTGTTTGTCTTTCAGCGGGCCTTGGGCTCAACCGGCGTCTAACCGCCTATCTCAGGCCCGATGTCCGCAGTATTCTTCTGGTGCTCGCCGAACTCTACCGGTGCCAGAAAAACTGGGTAAAGGCGCGCACTGCGCTCGAACGTCTGGTTGATCTGCATCCCGAGGACGCTCTCATCGTCCTTTTTTTATGTGAAATAATGCTTCAGACTGAGATAGAACATCCGAAAACAATTAAAAAAGCGCGCAATTACATGAAAGACGTCAGTTGCGAAGGTTCGTTGCGCGCCTGTTTCAATGGTTGCCGCTTGTTGATAGCAAGAAAATCAATAACTGGGAAAACCCTGCCAATTAAGAAAAACAGGCGTACAAAGCTGTATAGGGCCCGCGCGGTCTGACTTTCCCTTTTTCTCTCCTAAACCAATAAGCTATTTTAAAAAGGTCAAAGGAGTTTTCCATGGCCAAATCCCTTGCCGTTTTCTACGTTTTTTGCCTTCTCATTTTCACCTCCTGCACTCATAAGGTACACGTATGGGAATCAACAATGAAGGTGAAGACAAACGACGAACTCTACCCGAATTACGTCCCGGAATTTTCAGGCATGGACGGCAATGAGGTCTACCCGTACCGGCTCCATTCAAACATTGATTATACTGTTTGCGAAAAGGAGATGAAGACCCTGTGTCTTGAGAATGAATATATCAAAGTCATTGTTCTGCCCGAGTTCGGCGGCCACATCTACAAAGCCATTGATAAACTGACCGGCAAAAACATGCTCTGGGAGAACAAGGAGCTCAAACAAGCGCTTATCGGCCTCACCGGCGCGTGGTGCGCCTTTGGCGTTGAATTCAATTTTCCCAAGCGGGGCCATATACCCACTTCGCTCCAGCCGGTCAACTATGCCCTGCAGCGGCTTCCCGGCGGCGGGGCCGCTATCGTCATTTCAGACCGCGAATATATCGGCGATATGATCTGGACCGCAAAGGTCATTCTTCGTCCAAAGAGCCCAAGACTCGAGATAGGCGTCACACTCTACAATCCCACTGATTTCACCCGTCCCATCTATTTCTGGGCAAATACGGCTGTGCGCGCCAACGATAATGTGCAGTTTATCTTTCCCCAGCCGCGGAGTTCAACCCATGGCTCGCCTTGGATCCGGGATTGGCCATATGAAGAGGGCAATGACCTGAGCTGGTACAAGAACCACAAGGAAAATTTCCTCTCGCGCTTCAACCGCGACGATTGCGAAAATTTCATGGGCTATTACGATTACAAGGATAAATTCGGCGCTTTTCACCTTGCCGACCGGAATGTGCTGCCCTACAGGAAGTTCTGGTCATGGGGCCAGACACCCGCGGGAAAGCAGTGGAATAAGAGGCTTTCTGAGACCGGAGGCGATTATGTTGAACTTCAGGCCGGTCTTTTTCAGGACCAGGAGACCATGGGTTTCTTTCCGCCCCACGCCTCGCTTTCTTTTACGGAATATTGGATGCCAATACGGCAATGCGGCGGTTTTCAGTATGGCACCGTGGATGCTGCGCTTTCCCTTGTGGTGGATTCGACCACGGACCCCTTGCGGCACAAAATCATCTTTGGCGCAAATACCTACGCTGATTTTGGCACGGGCAGAATTGAGCTGTGCATAGGCGATTCGGTCCTGCGCAAACAGGAGGTGCGGCTTGAACCCGCGGTCTTCCATGCATTCAGATACGACTGTAAAAAGCAGGAGCGGCCTTATACTGTCCGGGTGCGCGACAAACAGGGCGGGGAAATTGTCTCCTTTACACAGGGGAAGTACCGCCAGACGCATGATTGGACCAATGGCGAGATCACCTATTTCAAGCCCGATTCAACCGCGCTTAGTTCCGAGGAATACTGGCTTAAAGGACGATACGAAGAGATCAGATACGCTTTTCCAGCAGCCTTTGAATACTACCGTGCCGGGCTTGCCGCGTTTCCCCATTCACTGGTCCTCAACAAGGCAGCGGCAAACCTCCTCATCTGCACAGGCAGGGCTTCAGAGGCCTTTCCCTATCTGCACGAAGCCATGTTGCGCAAGGATTTTGACCCGGAAATCGATTATCTGCGCGCGCTTGCCTGTCTGCAGACAGGCGACAATGAACAGGCTGATTATTATTTCAGCAGCGCCGCACGTCTCCAGTACAATCAGGGAGGTTGTTTTTACAACCGGGGTCTTATCAGGCTGAAAAAACAGGATTGGAAAGATGCGCGTTCTTTTTTTGAACAAGCCCTGGCTGTTAATTCCGAAGACCTGCTTGCCGCAACCGGCGCCGCGATTTGTTATTCTCGGTGCTCTGATTTTGAAAATGCCCAGGAAATCGCTGAAGAGGTCCTCGATGTAAACCCCGTTTTTTATACTGTTTTTACGGTACTTCCTGAAAAACACCGGTATCGCCGCATGTATGCTTCAACACCGCGCGACGAATTGAAACAGTGGCTTTATTTGGCTGGCGACCTTGCTGGCTTTGGCGAATATGCCGCTGCCGGGGCGCTCCTCGACAGCGCGCCCGGGTTCAGGTCAGACCCGCTCTACTGGTATTATTGCGCATGGATTGCCTCGCACACGGATGGAAAGAAGAGTGATGCGTTTCTCGCCAACAGCCAGGGACTCGATGTCCAGACGTCGAGTCCTCATACACTTCTCGACAGGCAGGTCATTGATTTTGCCCTGTCAAAGAATCCGGAATCCCCCTGTGCGCTCCACTGCGCAGGTATGGCGCGTCTTGCGGCCGGTGAATTTTCCGAGGCGGCCAGCCTGCTCCAGAAAGCGGTGGCACTACAGGGACACAGCGCATTTACGAATGTGGTCCTCTCCATGGTCTATGGCAAACTCGGGCGTCCACCTGCTGAAATTATTGACCAGCTTGTTGCCGCGCTTCAGGCCCGGCCTGACATGCAGTATGCCGCACTCATGCTTTCGCGCGAATATACCCGCCAGGCGCGTCCCGCGGCTGACAGGCTCGCCATGCTTCTAAAAACACGTGAAGCTGCGGGCAAACAGGCCATTGAAGCACTCGACGAGGCCATTATTATCGCCTCTATTGAAATGGGCCAATTCGATGAGGCTGCCGGGATAATGGAAGGCAGGGAATTCAGCACATGGGAACATGGCACTGGCTTGCGTTCGGTTTGGTGGAATTGCCATCTGCTCTGGGCGCGCACGCTTATGCGCCAGGGTAAATACCAGGAGGCGCTTGATAAAATAGATACATCGCTTGTTTTTCCAAAGACAATCGGCGCGGATGAGACCAATTTCGGGCTTGAAGGGTACGAGAACAACTATCTGCGCGCTAAAATCCTGATGCTCATGAAGAGGACAGGAGAGGCGCAGGAGGCGTTCAAAGCGGCAGTTTCCTGGAATCCCAAGCAGAGAAGCGCTAATTCATCGCGTGGGGAGGACACCAGATACCAGCGTCTTTTCGCTGCCCTTTCAGCCAAACAGCTTGGCCAGTCTGAGCAGGCTGCGGACATTTTCAAGGATTTCAGGGAAGCAATGGCCAAGGGAAAGCGGCTGAACCGGCTCGCGGAGGTGTATTTCTATCATAGTACAGGAGAAAAAGCCCGGGCAGCACAGCTTGCGCGAGAATATATGGCAGATCACGAGGCGGATATTACGTATATCCTCATGAAGGAATACCTGGCTGGCAGGATTTTCTAATAACAAAGGCCGCGCTATTACGCGGCCTTTGTTTATTTCTATGGTTTTTCCGTTTATTTTGCCAGAATGAGTTTTTTAGAAAAAACTTTTCCATTCACCTGCAGCAGCGTGACATACATGCCTGCGGCAATCCCGGAGGCGTTCCAGGTAAACTTTGCCGCGGCTTGTTTTCCTTTGATATTTCCGGAATAGAGCTGTGTTATCCGGCTGCCTGAGATGCCGTAGATGCCGAGTGATACCGCGTAGTTTTTTGCTCCTGCAAAAGTACAGGTGATCTCGGTTGACGGATTGAAGGGGTTGGGCGAGGCGGTAACACTGGTCCCGGTTATGGGAGTAGGCGCAGTCACAAGCCCCTCTTCAATAGAAGTCCAGGCAACCCTGGAAGAGTCCAAGGGTATACCGCGCGGGTAGTAAGAGCTGTTGCCAACAACAGGGGCCTTGGCGCCGCAATCGTAGAGGAACCCGACAAGATGGGCCAGTTCGTGCATGGCAATGTTCATGGCGCCTTTCCAATTGTGCAGGCCGTTTGTGTTTGCCGGCGGCGCGTCGTCCCAGCGATAGTGGACCGCGTCGTTTAACAGTGACCCTGCTGTCAGCGTTGCTGCCTCCATGTTAACGGCAGTCTGGCACCCTCCTCGCAGATCAGCGCAAGGTATGTTTTTACGTTTTGCCATGGCAACAATAGAGTCAGCATATTCAGGATAGAGGGCAAGCGCTGTGGCCGAACCCCAACCGCCTCCTGGTACGCCATCGGGAATCGCGAAGACAATGGGAATGATATTTCTGTTTAACAGCGTATCGCAAATAGCCTCCATATTGCTTGAAAATGTGGCGGCAGATACTCCTGCCGCGGCATCATTGTGGCCAAAAGCGACGGTGGCGGCCCAGCCTCCGTCACAGTTATTTTGGATCGCGGTTGGCGTAATACCCACGCCCCACGATGCCTGCATGCCGCTGTTGTTTCCGTAATTGCTCCCATGTCCTCCAGTGCGCATAAAGCTTTGCCCGATATTTCCGCTGTTCAGAAGTTCTGAGCAAATAGTGCTGTTGTCGGGTTGGTACGCGCCCCAAAAACGAGGATAGTGCGTAGGTACAGGCCCTGTGCAGGCGGCAAGCATCTGATTACCCCAAAGTTGCTGATACGTTTGGCTATCGCCGATATGGAAAATCATGTGCCGGCAAGGACGCTCAGCCGTATGGGTGTTGTTAAAATCCATGTTTTTAAACAGGATATTCAGTTTTGTCGCATTATTTATGCCGTGTACAAACACTTTGAATGATTGCGTCGTCTCATCAATGCCAACAACCGCTTTTACCGTTACATCGTTATAGTAGGCTTGTTCGTGCTCCGGGACCCATGCGATCAAACCGTCAGCATCAATGGTCATGCCTGCTGGCGCTATCTCAAGCGAATAAACCACATTTGATCCGCCAGGAGCATCTGTGGTTATCTGGTAACTATAGGCATGGTCCAGCGGCCGCCTGGCAAAAGCCACCAAAATTGGATCTGACGTGATGGACAGGGCCGCACTATTGGCGGCCAAGAGGCCAGCTAATACTATGGCACTTATTGCAATCCGAGAAATCATATGTCCTCCAGTTTTAATAATGTACGGTAAAAAAACGAAATTCCCCCGCAAGTAATATATATTTACTGTAATAAAATGTCAAATATGCCTATTGCTGTTTTTGGTTTAAAACGGCGTGTCATTTTATTATTTTTCAATACACTATGCGCTACCGTTCACTTGGTAAAACCGGTCTGAAAGTCTCTGCTATTGGCATTGGCGGCATTCCTATTCAACGGGTGAATTTTGAAGAGGCCCAAAAGACCCTGGTTTCCGGGTTTTCCAAAGGCATAACCCTCATCGATACTGCGCGGGCCTATACCAACAGCGAGGAAAAAATCGGCAGTATTTTGAGGGGCTATGACCGCAGGGAGGAAATCATTGTTGCGACAAAGTCAGGCTCAAAAACAAAAGACGGCATGCTCGCTGACGTGGAAAAGAGCCTTGTTCTTCTTGGCATTCCTGTCATTCATCTGTACCAGCTCCATGGAGTAAACAGTGAAGCCGATTTAAAGCAGGTCATGGCTCCTGATGGCGCATATAATGCGTTGGTCGAGGCAAAGAGAAACGGGAAAATAAAACATATAGGCATTACGAGCCATTCGTGCGATATTCTCCGCAAGGTAATTCCCCAGGGGTTTTTCGAAACAATACAGGTTCCAGTTAATTTTATCGAACAAAAACCAAATTTGGAAATCATCCAGCTGGCAGTTGATCATGGCTTGGGTGTGCTTGCCATGAAACCAATGGGCGGCGGGGGAGGCGTTTTTTCCAATGCCGTTGCTTCGTTGAAATGGATATTGTTACATCCTGTTTCAGCCGCGATTCCCGGTATGGCGGATGTTGCCGAGGTGGAAGAAAATGTCCGCGCAGGTGATGGTGACCCCGCGTGCTCCAGTGCTGAACTGCAACAGCTCGAGAAAGACGCGGCAACGTGGAGCGGAAAGTTCTGCAGACGGTGCGACTACTGCCAGCCCTGTCCGCAGGAAATCATCATTTCCTTGGCTTTACGGCTCGATCGGTTTTACTCCAGATTCGGTTATCATATCATCTATGCAAAGCCCGATCAGATAACCTTGAGGGAGCGGGCGGCTTCCTGTATTGAATGCGGCGAATGTGAGAAGAAATGCCCCTATACTCTGCCCATCCGGCAGATGCTTAAGGACGAGATAGCCCTCGTAAACACAAAGGCGGCAACGCTCGGTTTAGGCTGACTATGAAATACGATCTGATAGTAGCTGGCGCGGGTATTGCGGGATGCTGCTGCGCAATGAAGGTGGCGCAGTCCGGCTGCACTGTCGCGTTACTCGATGCGCGTTCAAGAAATAAAATCGGCCATCCCTGGGAAGTCACCATCGATGAGAACGTCTTTGGGACCGCTGGTATTAAACTGCCGGACCGGGAATTGTGGGAAGAACGGCCGGAATATACGGTTTTTTACGCCAAGGACATTAATCTTTCGGCAAAAGTTCATTACGATACTTTCCACAATTTCACCATCCGCCACGAAGCGCTGAATACGCTGCTGCTTGAGCGTGCGATAAAAAGCGGCGTCCATTTTCTGGGCGGTCACGAGATCGAAGACCTGATCATCGATGGGAATACCGTGTGCGGGATCAGGGGCGTCCAAAACCGCTTTCTCGTCAAACGTCCCTTTGAACTGCGCGGTAAAATCATCGCTGACTGCACTGGCGTCAATGCCTGCCTGAGGAAAAAGACCCCTCGCGAATTCAATATCAAACACGATGTCCGCATCCAGGATTTCGCCTCAGCCTGGCAGGAAGTGCACCAATTGAAGAATACGCCCGGGACCCGGTTTGGGTCAGAGGTTTTTTTCCAGCCCGGCGTCTGCTTCACCCGCATTGGCAAATACCACGCCTATACCACAGTGCACATGCGCAGGAACAATACGGTGAATCTGATCTTCGGTACTTCGGTCTCCGAGTCGCGGCCAGCCTATTTCCTGTGCAAGGACTATGTAAAAAGCGCGCCCAACCTGGGAAAGAGGCTGGGAGGCGGAGGCGCCATGATCCCTCTGCGCAGGGGTTTGGACAATTTGGTGGGAAATGGTTTTATCCTTGCCGGCGACAGCGCGTGCCAGGTCATTCCAACCATGGGAAGCGGTGTGGCTTCGTCTTTGACGGCCGCCAGTATCGCGGCGCGCACCATTGTCAGCGCGATCAACAGCGGTGATGTCTCCCGGCGCAGCCTCTGGCAATACAATGCCGAATACCAGGGCGGCCTTGGGGCCATTCTTGCCAGTTATGATATTATAAGGCGTTTTATCCAGAGTCTTTCCATGGATGAAATGGAGAGACTTTTCGCGGCAGGGCTGGTCAACGACAATACTTTTGTAAAAACGTATTCAACAGCGCACATTTCACACCATATCGGCGATGTTCTGGATAAAATCGGGAGGATATTTGCCCATCCCGGCCTTCTTCCCGTGGTGCTCAGGTTCAGGCAGGCGCTCGATGATTCCAAGAAAGCGCTGTTTTTGTACCAGGAATACCCAAAACAGTACGATGAACGCGTTTTTATCGAATGGCAGGAAAAGACCAACCAACTTTTTTCAAAATACAGGACTTTCTAACCGGAGAAGATGCATATGGTCCACGATATAGCCATGATCAGGGAAGTGTATGCCAGGATGGGAGGGCGTTTGGCGGCCGCGCGCGCGCTTTTCAACAGGCCCCTTACGTTCGCGGAAAAAATCCTCTGTGTTCATTTTGCCCAGACGCCCGCGAGTGCGCCTGTCCGCAAGGAGACCTATGTCTATCTTACCCCTGACAGGGTGGCCATGCAGGACGCCACAGCGCAGATGGCGCTTCTTCAGTTCATGCATGCGGGCCGCGCGCGCACAGCAGTACCGGCAACGGTCCATTGCGACCATCTGGTGCGTACCGAACATGGCGCTGGCCGCGACCTTGAGCGCGCCCTTGCGGAAAACGACGAAGTCTATGGTTTTCTGCGGAGCATTACCCGAAAATACGGTATCGGTTTCTGGAAGCCTGGAGCAGGGATTATTCACCAGATAGTGCTCGAGAACTACGCTTTTCCCGGCGGTCTCATGATTGGCACTGATTCGCATACGCCCAATGCGGGCGGTTTGGGCATGGCTGGCGTGGGTGTTGGCGGCGCAGATGCTGTGGATGTGATGGCGGGAATGCCATGGGAAGTGAAATGGCCGGGCATCATTGGCGTCCGGCTGACGGGCAGACTACAGACCTGGACCTCTCCCAAGGATGTTATCCTCTATCTTCTTGGAAAATTATCGGTCAAGGGCGGTACCGGAAAAATTGTGGAATACTACGGTGAAGGTGCTTCAGCGATCAGCTGCACTGGCAAGGCCACTATTGCCAATATGGGCGCTGAATTGGGCGCCACCTGTTCGCTCTTTCCCTTTGATGCAAAAATGGCTGTATTTTTACAGGCCACCGGCAGACAAGAGGTTGCGGCGCTTGCGGACAAGCATTCCGCGATGCTTACAGCTGATCCTGAAGTCCTGGTGCAGCCTGAAGCGTTTTACGACACTGTCATTGAAATTGATCTTTCCACACTGGAACCGCAGGTAGTTGGACCGCATACACCTGATCTTGCCCGGCCCATTTCAAAGCTCAGGGAAGAGGCGCGGATCAACGGCTATCCTGAAGAACTTAGTGCAGGCCTGGTGGGCAGCTGCACCAATGCCTCGTACGAGGATCTTGGCAAGGCGGCGCATGTGGCCGCACAGGCGCTGAAGGCCGGGGTGAAATCACAAGCGGCCTTTTATATTACGCCAGGGTCTGAACTTATCAGGGCCACGGCTGAACGCGACGGATATCTGGCCACGCTGACCGCGTTTGGCGGTATGGTATGCGCCAATGCGTGCGGCCAGTGCATTGGTCAGTGGACAAGAAACGATCCTGCAAAAGAACGGAAAAACTCAATTGTAACCACTTTTAACCGGAATTTCGCGAAACGGAATGATGGCAGTCCCAATACCCTGGCGTTTATCGCAAGTCCCGAATTGGTCACTGCCATGGCAGCCTCGGGCCAGCTCACTTTTAATCCCAATGAAGAGACAATCGAAACCGCGAATGGAACCAGGATTAAGCTGGCGCCCCCTGCTGCGGCTGAACTGCCTTTGCGTGGATTTGTGCAGAGTACCGAAGGTTTGGTACAACCGCATGGCAGTACTGAAAAAGTTGATGTGCGGCCCGGAAGCGAGCGGTTGCAGCTTTTAGAACCATTTGCCCCCTGGGATGGAAAAGACCTGTCAGACCTTTCCGTGCTCTTGAAGATAAAGGGTAAATGTACTACCGACCATATTTCCCCCGCTGGCCCATGGTTAAAATATCGCGGTCACCTGGACCATATCAGCGACAACATGCTCACAGCCGCGACCAATGCCTTTACCGGCAAACCTGCCAAAGAGGCGCCGCAAAACGCCCGTGCGCTCAAGGCAGCGGGCAGAGGATGGGTGGTAATCGGCGACGAGAACTATGGCGAAGGATCGAGTCGCGAGCATGCCGCCATGTCGCCCCGGTTTTTAGGATGCAGGGCTGTTATCGCAAAGAGCTTTGCCCGTATTCATGAGACAAACCTGAAAAAACAGGGGATTTTGCCGTTGACGTTTTCGGATCCCGGGGATTATGATAAGGTTCGCGCTGACGATATGGTGGCCATTGAAGGTATTGTTTCGCTTATACCGGGTAAAAACCTGGAAATGGTTCTCAGGCATGCAAACGGCGGCATGGATAGAATTTCACTTGCCCATACTTTGTCCACGCCCCAGATTGAATGGTTCAAGGCAGGTTCAGCCTTAAACTTAATCGCCCAGCAACAGTGTTGTTGATAGGTGGGGATTCATAAAAAAAAGGGAGGACGTACAAACGCCCTCCCTTTAAAAATATTACCGGATTATTACGTTATTTCTGCAGCATCAGTTTGATCGCCTGGTTCTGATTGTTCGATGTTAACTTGGCTATATAGGTACCAGAAGGCAGGTTGGCCGTATTCCATTCAAATCTGCTGCCTGTGATGTTATTGAAATTTCCAACAACCTTTCCCGACATATTGAAAATCATTATACCAGCGGAAGAAACCGGCCGGGCGAATTGCAGTGTTGTGGTCGGGTTGAAGGGGTTAGGAAAGGCGGCCACATTGCAGATCGCGGCTGTTCTTTTACCTTCTGCATGGACTTCCTGGGAGTAACACCAGAGCATTGGGCCGTTGCCGCTTTCCTTGGACCAGAAGTGGTTGTTGATGCCGGACGATCCTTGATCGAAGATTACAATGCCTTTATAGACGCCGCTAATGAGACCTTGCAATATCTGGCCGGAAACCGGAAAGACATGGAACTCCAGTTCTTGCTTTTGTCCGTTATAAATAACAGGATCCATCTGCGCGGCGAAATTGGCATTGGGTGTGCTGTTTGGCCAGGGTGTTGTGCCTGTTTGGTATTGATAACAAGAGCCGTTGGGATCGTTTGATCCGGTTACACCTGATCCTTCAAACCAATCGCAGGTTATGCCAGCGACAACCGCGTTATAGCTCATAAGAGTTGTATCTCCGGCAGTTGCGGTATTTGAAAGTATGATACTACCCGCCATGGGCGTAAAACCGATCAATGACATGTCCCAATTAGTCATTAGGACGCCCTGGTTGTTTGATTTTATGCGTACAAAACTTTTTCCACCCCAGTTTTTGTCCTGGTCTGTGCCTGCTTCAAGGTAGTTGTCCCCGGTGATAATCCCAATCATGCTGTCGATTTGAGAGAAAGCCGATGTTGCGCAAACCAGAAGAATCGCCGCAAAGAACTGTTTCATTTTTCCTCCCCATCTGAATGAATATTTAAATTCCTTAATACCACCACGTTAGCGACTCTTTAATATAGTTAATTTATATTAAATTGCACAAATTTACCACTTTTTTTAATCGGATAAACTAAGCGAAAAAAAAGCATGTTTCCTTGTGAGAAACATGCTTTTTTTGAAAACTGGAATGAAGCGGTTATTTCATCAGGATCAGTCTTTTGGAAACAACTGAATTGCCAACCGTGAGGCGTGAGAAATAGACGCCAGAAGACATGTTCTGCGCGTTCCATACTGTTGAGCCTTTGCCGCTTACGCTGTTTGAATAAACTACTTTGCCGGCAGAGTTGAAAATCTTCAGCATGCCTTTTAAACCCAGCGTGTTATAGGTAATGGTGGTTGTGGGATTGAAAGGATTGGGATTGTTGTCAATGGCGATTTTACCGGCAACTTCAGCTGCTTCATTTTCTACGCTAACCTGGGCAAGAGAGCCGTAAGCAAGAAGGTGCATGGTGTTGCCATCTGTGGTCCAAGGAACGTTTGCTACTGATACTGCGGTGCCGCCGTGCATTCCATCATAGCCCCCGCCTTCACCAGCGATTCCAGAGGTTTTGCCTGTGTCGCCAACACCAGCTTGTGAGAGGCAAACAATAGCCCATGCGCTGGTACTGCTGATGTTCTGTAGAATGTAGTTGACCTGATCAGTTACGTCTACCCTGAAAAATTGTTTGTCGAGAAGCGGGGAAGCATCGCCAGTGGTGCGACCCTGAGGAGAGGTAAAATTAATAATTTCTTCGGCACCGGCAATGGTAAGGTCGTAGCTAAGCGTATTCATGGGATCAAGGTCGGCCCACACAGCATCGTCGGGCATGGCGTCAGCAGATCCCCACATCATAATGCCAAAAGAGACATCCACAACACCACAACGGATTGCAACAGGGCCACCATTGCAGAGGGGGCCGTTTCCGCTTGGCCAATCGTCATATTCACCGCGTATAAAAGCGGAATCAACACTGCCGCCGATATTCTCGGTATTGTTTAGGTCGCCGGAGAAAATAACACCGCACCAGCCCTGATTGTCCAGAGGATTTGAGCCAAAGCTGAAACCTGTACCAGCATAGCCAAGGCCTGTGCTGTTGTTTGCTGTAACGATTTTTCCTTCGTGGACAAAGGCGTTTGCCGGAAGGTTTGGTCCTGGGTTGTCGGTAAGGCCATACCCATTGGTGGTCGCCTTGTACCAGTAGACATGCGATCCGCTGGCCAACTGTGCGTAGGTGCAGATGCTCATTGCGAGAACACCTACTGCGATCAGTGCTTTTTTCATGTACATCCTCCTCATTTTGGTTATGTGTTGAATCTTATCTGTTCCCACCCTTAAAGAACAACTAAAATTATTGATATAAAATTATATAATAATATTGGCGGTGTCAATACCTTTTTCGAATCTGCCAAGGTCCCTTACGCGATTAATCTAAGCTGAGAGGCTTGAGAATGTTGAAATAGTCGTTTGCGGTCATTGTGTAAATTATTATATTATGAAATATTTTGCATGAAGCAGGAAGGAGTCAGCAATGTTTTATACGTGTCTGAAAATACTTTCAGCATGCCACGTTTTGGTGGCCTTACTCGTATTTCCAGTCATTACCTTCGCCCAGGACAGCGTATTTACAGTTGACAGCCATACCCGTGCCTTGTGGCGGTTTAATGAGGGGGGTGGGGATACAGCGTATGATGAGTCGGGGTACGGGAATCATATGGGTTTAGTTGGAAGTTATGGTATATATCATTCAAGCGATACTTCAGGGATATCTTTTTAGGGATATCTTTTAATGGGGATGTTGGTTTTGGTAAAGTTCAAAACTTGAATTGGTTGCAACAAATTGAATAGTTGCTTTTGTTTGTAGAATAAGTCAATTTTTATGGATACTTATGAAAATATTTTTAATAATTATCAGCGCTCTTAATCTTGCTTTCTCGATGACTGCTCTCAGTCTTTTTCCGGCCTCAAATGAAGTTACAGGCTGGGATGCGGATATGCTTCCAGGCTGCATACAAGGCACAGCGTTTGATTCCGCCTCTTTGTATTCAAAGATTGATGGTGGTGCGGAGGAATATACTGATAGGGGGATGGTCGATGCGGCTTTTGGAGGATATTCTGATGGTGTGCTGAAATTGTGTATTGAGATTTATAACCAAACCACCGAGGCGAATGCTAAGGCTTTGTACGCTTTTTTTGGGGCCGGAGAATATCGGACGTATCCAAATATCGGTGACAGCGCTCGGATCGATACATCATTACCGTTCGATCTTGTACTCGAATGCATCCAGGATTCATTTTTCTGCAGGATCAGAATTGGGTATATTTCTCCAGAGTACGAGGCAGTTGCATTGGATTTTGCGCAAACCATAATGGCGCATGCCATAAGCGTTGAGCAAGGGTTGACTGTTAAAAGAGATGCTATCCAGCTATTATCGTGTTTTCCCGATCCGGTAATACATGGATGCGTGTTCACTGCGCAGGCGAGAGGAGAACAATTCGCACCAATACCTCTCTTGAAAATTTATAATTGTTCCGGCCAGTTGGTAAGCCAGCTTTCAGGTTCATTGAACAGGGGAGTTTATTCTTTCGTTTGGAAGGGCAAAGTTGGAGACGGGATGCGTCCGGCTCCTGGTATTTTTGTTGCAACAATACAGATTGGCGGTCAGCGCTTAATCAAGCGGTTTGTGCTCAAGTAATGCTACCTAAATCAGTGTAATCGTATTACTCAGGATTTTCGTTCCCAGGTTGACGCTAACAACATAGCGGCCTGGAACCGCCCGCTTGCCGCGTGAATTGACCCCGGTCCATACGACCCGGTTGTTTATCCCAAGTATAGAAACTTCTTTACGCCAGATGATTTGACCTTTAATATCAGAGATTTCGACCACTGCCTGTTTTTGATGGCTGTTTTGGGGTGCCAGGAAGTCGATATAGGCGTTTGGCGAAACGGGATTTGGATTTACCTGCATGGCGGCCTTTTCTTTCGAAGCGCTTGAGCTAAACTTTTCACTTCCTGAATTTGTGATGACGCCGTTGATTATCTCACGATAATCCATATCTGCTTCGTCGATAATTCCAATATTATAGGGTGACGCACTCAGGCTGCTTGTTTTGCCAGCAGATGCTCTGAGATAATTAGGCATATCAGAAACATTATAGGTCTGGTTAAACTGCAATTTTCGCACTTTTACGCCGTGAAATTCGGCCGTGACCGGATCAGTACTCATAATTACGGTGTTCGGCCTGGTATCAGCAGTTGCTGGGTCTTTTGTCTGGGCATATATGAGAAAAGAATTAGCAGAAGCACTGGGTGAGGAGCCATAATGCCCATAAATGCTACAGAACGCAGTAAGAACTGTCTTGTTGTATACAGGTCCCACGCAATTGATGTCCCTGAGATATGCGGGACAGCTGCTCGGGTCGGCAAAGGGATCGCCGGTCGAGTGGAAGTCTGTAGGGTAAGTGCCGTAATGGCTTTTAAATCCCATGGTATAGGATTCGGCATAAGTGCTATGACCGCGCAACGTGGGAATGTTTATCAGAAAATCACAATTATACAGCGTGTTAGAATATGGCCGATTACGCGCCCCAGCATCGTCTCCAGTACGGGTTGTCTGGCTGTCACTGGGAACCAGATTAACGTCTGGAAAATTTGTTGAGGTAAATCCTTTATTGGCCCAATCCGCACTTGCGTTTCCATCGTAAATATAAATACGATTTGCTGGAAAGTTGCCGCCAGGCAGGGACATTAGTTTTAGACCCTCAACAATTCCTTTGACTAGGAATGGATGTGGAGGAATTGTGGTGTCGGTCAGAATATTTATTTTAATGGCGATACGGCTGGTGACGCTCAGTGTTGCAGGAAAAATTGCTTTCCATGCTTCGCCAACATCCTGTATGCCGGTTAACAGCCTAATTGAATTGTCTATCATAGCCATCATTGTTGTTTCATCGGACAAAGTACCCCCGGTTTGATTGCAGGTTGGGTGTGGGTTGATTCTGTTTTCGTAGTTGAGTACCACTCTGCCAGGCCAGATGTTCAGCGGACTGGGGCTTGCCGGAACTTCTTTTGATGAAAGGCCAACAATTGCAGGAACAAGCGTAGAGGCCGCTGTTGCTGAGGCGCCGGTTTTTAAAAACGACCTTCGTGAGATTTTACCAGGACATTTCATATTTTACTCCTTCGATTAATTCCATAGATTAATAATTAGTCGCGGAAACAGTTAAAAAGTTCATTCCCCCCGGAACAAACTGAACATATGGAAATATATATAAAAAAGTACATGAAAGATAGGGACTTTTGTTATTTTATATTATTATGGGCAAAGCCATTCTATTTCTGCTCGCCACGATACTCTGTTCGTGCGCAAAAGATGCATGGCATACTTATGATACATCAAATCTACCAATTAAAACCAACCTGATCCGGCAGGTAATCATTGGTCAGGAGGGGTTGTCGTGGATAGGGACATTTGGAAACGGACTGTACCAATGGAACAATGGCCTGTGGCGATCAATTTCCGCCATTGGTCCGCATGAATATATCTTTTGCCTTAAACAGGATACCAAGGGGGGGCTCTGGGTTGGCACTGCGCGGAGCGGGGCCTGGTATTTCGATGGCAAAAACTGGACAAACTATTCTACCTCACAGGGATTGCGCGACAACAATGTATGGGACCTGCTTGTTGAAGATGACGGCACAATCTGGCTTGGGTCGCGCTATCATGGCATGTGCGTCATCTGCCCGGATACGCTCGCATGCCTGGGCCGGGCCCAGGGCCTGCCTGACAACCAGATAACCGCTGTGGCAAAGGACAGCACTGGCACAGTCTGGATTGGCACAGCAAACAGCGGTATGTGCGGCTTCAGGAACAGGCAGGCGGTGGATTACATGAACCGTCATACTGGTCTCTCGGGAAACTATATCAGGGCCATTATATGCGACTCTCTGCCGCGATGGGTCGCTTCGTGGGACGGCGGGCTCGATTTTTTTAACGGAAAATCCTGGGAACGCCAGCCGGTTGTTCAACCGCCGGTTGTGGTCCTGGCGTTTGACCCAAAGGGCAGGCTTTGGGCTGGCACCTGGGGCCATGGTGTTTTTATCATGGGAAAAAAAGGCTGGAAAAACATTGATACCTTAAACAGCGGGCTTGCGGACAATCATGTGATAGATATCAGGTTTGATGAACAGGGCAAGGCGTACATGGCCACATCCCGGGGTGTTGCGGTATACGACAGGTAAGGTCATCCGTCCATGTAGATGCGGTTTTTCCCCAATTTTTTTGCGTAATAGAGATTGTGATCAGCCTTGTTGATCAGGTCCATCAGTTGCTTCTCTACAGGCGTATCTATTTCTTTGCACGCAATGCCGATGCTGAGCGAAACCTCGATGCCCACGGGCATTTTCTCTTTTGCAGCCGTATGGATTTTCCCCATGATCTCTATTACGCTTTTCCGGTCAATCTCGGGAAAAAAGAAAATAAATTCATCGCCCCCGTACCGGCCCACGATATCGGACGCCCGAGTATGTTTCATGAATGCCCTGCCGGCTGTTTCAAGCACTTTATCGCCTTTCTGGTGGCCGTGGGTATCATTTATAAACTTGAAATTATCAATGTCCACCATGGCAACGCCCACCATGTAACGGTTGCGCTGGGCAAGATAGGCAAGGGGGACCACGGTGTTAAAAAAACTTTTCCGGTTGAAAACGCCGGTGAGTTTGTCCATGGTGCTTTCGCGCACGAGTTCGCTGTTCCGTTCGCGCATGGCGTTTATGGCCTCGTCCAATAGCAGGAGCGGCGGGTTGTCCTGAATGAAAGGGCGCACTTTATCGGTAAAAGTCCGGACATGCATTTCATAGTCGACCGCGGGTCTGGGCGCCCCGTCAAACGATGGGGCCATGAAGTTGAAGAGGCGTTCGAGTACCGGATATAACAGGTAGAATTCGAGGCGGTAGGCAAGGACAATGCTGTCAATATCGGCGGAGCTGGCTTTGTACTTCTGGTACATTGCGGCGGCTTTTTTCTCAATTGACGTAAGATCGTCGATTATTTTATCACGGTCATCAAAGAGCATGGGAACCATGCCGTTGTCCGCCAATTCAAGAAGATGCTTCCAGTAGCTTACATGTATTTGTTCATCTTTTCGCATCTGGTCCCATATTTCCCGGAGACGCGGGTCCGCAGCGCTGTCGTACAGTGACGAGTATACAAGGACCGCGAGGCGGTCCAGTTCGAGACATTTTTCAATTATGGCCTTCATGCTGGATAAAAAGTAAAATTTATACTGTTGTGAACGCGATAGAAATATATTTTACCGGTATGATTAGAACCATGGTCCTGTGCGTACTTCCGGTCTTTTGCTTGAACGCGGTAGATCTGCTGCCGATTCCGGACAGCGTCCCTGGTTTGGACAGAAACGCAAAAACAGGGTGCGTGAACGGCACGGTTTCGTTTGCCGCTGATTTGTACAAGGCCATAGATGGCGGCGCTGAAGTGTATATAGACAATGGATTTTGCGCAGGCGCCTTTGGCGGGTATCTTTTAAATGGCCAGGAAACCTGTATTGAAATATACGATCAGGGAAGTGCGAAAAACGCGCGCATTGTGTACGATTCAACCACTACAGGGGAGTATAGGTTCCTGAAAGTACCGCTCATATGTTCACGTATAGATACTTCAAGCCCTTTTGCGACCATTTTTGAAGGCGTCCACGACCGGTTTTTCATCAGGCTCTCCCGGAACGCGCGTGACACGGTTTCAGAAAACATGCTTGTCCGCATTGCGCGGGAAATTTCCAAGAAAAAATAGCGGCGTTTAAAATACCGCAGGAATATGGTCCTGGTATTCGACAATAGCGCTGTTTTCATCAACAACGCCGTCGTGACAAGCATTGCATTGGGTCATGCCGTAACCATGGCTGTTGGTTTGCGTATTGTGGCACGACTGGCAGGTGAAAGTACTGTCCCACGCTGCTGATGCGTTCCAGGCAATATCCTCCATATCAGATTCCTCGGGCAGATGGCATCCGATATTGGTGCAGGTCCGGTTTTGGAAGCTCATTCCCTGGGCGGAAACCGTGAGTCCGCCATTATTGTGGCCCAATGCGGCAATGCCTGTATGGCAGGTGGCGCAGGCAATATGGTATGAGGCGCTGTCCACATGTTTTTGGTGTGCGCCCATGGAAAAGGCCGGGTTGTCGTGACAGTCCGCGCATTGTTTTGATGCATTCCATCTCCAGACCATTGGCGCGTTAACCTTGGCTGCCCGTTTTTCAGCGTCAGCGTGGCAGGCGACATTCGTACATGTTCCATTCGTGTAGGTTCCGCTGAACGTGAGGTCGACCGTGCCATTGTTGTGCACTGTGTCAGCTCCTTTGCCAGGTTCGGGGTGGCAGCTGTCGCAGGTCAGATTGATCCCTTCCGCAAGATGTATCTGGTGGCTGCCGGAGACCGGATTTATCAAATGGCAGGCGGAGCATTCATCAAAGGCGCCTTGGTCTGAGGGCTGGCTGCATTGTACGAACGCCAGTAGCGCCGCGATGGCAGCAATGGCACAAAAAGTCTTGCCAAGACCTTTCATCGTATGGCTCCTTTTCTCTCGTGGCAGTCTGCGCAAAAGGCGGGAAGCGCGTGGCAGACAGAGCAATCGCTCTGCTTGAATTTTACGTCAATTCCATGTGTGTACCGGTAATCGGGCCTGTGGATTTTTTGTCCTGTTGCACCTGAATGGCATTCGGTGCAGTCAGCGGTCCGGTGGCACATGGCACATTCGTCTTTTTTAAATACAGCTTCTGCGCCATGCTCATCACGATGCATCCAGTTGGCTGTGGCATGGTCATCGGGTTTTTCAGCGGTCTGGTGGCAGAAAAGGCAATTTATTGTCCGCATTGCCTTGCGATGGCATTGGAGGCACGCCTTCATGTTGGGCAATGTATTTTCAATTTTTTCTGTTTTTAACAGGGGACCGTGGCAGGCTGCGCAGTCCATGGAATGTTTCTGGTGCGTCTTGTGGCTGAATTTCAGGTTTTCGCCTTTTATCTTATGAGGTATGCGAAAACTATTGTCTTTCAGGGCAAAGGGTTTTTCGTCGCTGAACTTCATGTCCTCGTGGCATTGGCCGCATGTTTTTGTGTCCACTTCAGGGAGGGAATCCATCGAAGGTGATCCACCTATTTTATCATGGCAGGCGTCGCATGCAAGGCCCGCTGACTCAACATGCTGGCGATGGGAAAAAAACTGCGTGCTACCCAGGGCAAGGATGAAACTGACGCAAACAATGAAGCAGGCTGATTTCATGGGTATTTACCTGTTGAATCTGTACAAGAGGCCTGCGAAAAGCCGGTTGTCGTATTCGAAATATCGATTTTTGAGAAGCTGATACTCGCTGTTTATTGCCAGATTTTGGAACAACACATAGCTGGCGTTCAGGCTGGCGGTAAACGATGTGCGCCTGGTTTTCATAGTAGTGAGGGTATATTGGGTGAGGCCTGTTCCAGCAGCCAGATCAAGGTTTTTCAGGGGTGTCACCGCGTATGCGGCAAAGACATCGACCGCGCTGGCATTGTTTCCCATCTTCCGGGAAAGCGCAAGGGAGGCGTTTTTGTAACGGAAATCAAAGTCAAACGAGTGTTTTGCCGAATCAGCATAGAGCAGCACGCCATATTGGAACACAAAATCGATATTATCGTTCAAAAGAAAACGGCAGGCCGCGCTGCCAGACATGTGTTTGCCATTGACATAATATTCGTAATATCTTGTTGAGTCGATTTTTTGGTCCTGGAGGCCGCCGGCGAGCAGGAAGATAGTACGTTGATAGAGTTTTATTGTGCCGTTTCCCGAGAGACTTGCGACGCCGTGTGTATTGAAATCGTACACGCTGGTCAATGAGATGCGTGCGGGCTTTAAATACTGGGAAGTGACCCCGGCCGCCACAGAGCCTTGGTCAGTATCGCCTTTTTTCAGTACATCAGCATGTAAAACGGTTTTTGCCAATCCTGAAAATTGTATGGTTCCGCCATACGAAGGGCCAACATCGCTGTTGAACAGGGCCTTTTCATAGGGCGTTGGCATGGAAAGGCCTCCGAACGCCGTAAGAGAAAAAAGCCCCTCTTTCTGGAAGGTGATTGCGCCACCATCGATGAAGATATTTCGCTCAATAAGGGGCGTGAATGTCCGTCCCGCAGAAAGGGACAACGGCAGATTTGGCGCGGCCCAGGTAAGCGCAAGTGATGTGAGTCTGTGGAGGTTTTTATAACTGTTTGGCCGGGCATTGGGGGTTTCTGAATACCGGTAGGCAAGGTCGAAAGTGAATGGTCCGTTATCGGCAGATATGATGGCTGTCGCATAGGGGAGGACATGCTCAAACACAAGGGGAGCATTTGCATTGTCATCATTCTCTTCTTCGTTGTCTTCAGCGCCTCCTGTTGGGGTCTGCTGGCTTGCCGACGTTATTGCGTCTCGTGTATTTACCGCCTCACCGCCAATGGAGAACAGGCCATGAATGCCTTTTGCGTGCAGGAAAACCAGGAGGCCTGAAAGCAGGAGGCAGGCGGCAACAAGAGAATACTTCATTTCCTATTAAAATAATATAAGTTGTGAAAAAAAGTATAAAAAAATGATAGCAGCATTTTGATTTTCCGGTTCGTGATGTGGCGAGACGTTGACTGCAAGGCGGGTCGAGGCGGGCAGATTTCCGGTGGGGGACGAGGTTCAGATTCCTTCCAAAGGTTGCAGTGCTTGAGGATTTTCTGGATTACAGAATCCTGTTTTATACAGCTTACTTGTACCGAGTTGTCGAGGTATTATCTTCATCAAACCGCACAGCAATCAACGCCGCAGACCCTGCACACGGCAGGACGTGGAAGGGACAGAATGACCCGGCCGCGGGCGTCAGTCCGTATGGAAAATCCGGCAAGAAAATCCTTGACCGAGTGTAGTAAGGAATCTATGTTAAACACCATGGGACCTCTCAATGAAGCAATTCATTGTAAAGGTTGTTGCGGGACGGGGGAATCCACGGAAAATGTCTTTCCCCATCCCGCTTCTTCTTACAAGAATATAAGGAAATCCGATGGATAACTGGCTGAATAAATGCTTCGCACTAAAGAAATTATAGCGCGAGAAACGAACCTAATTTATGTTACTATAAAGAGAGAAAGACCACCAGAAGAAGCAAAAGTGGGGGAGTAGGCAAATGATCTTGGACGAGAAGCAGATAAAAAAGTTATGCAAAGTTAAGAGAAACCGGGACTGGCTCGACCAATACGGCATTGTTCTCGCATACAGGAGAAAATACGGCCGGTTCCCGCGTACAAGGACCGAATTTCCGCCTGAAAACAAAGTGGGAAGATGGTTTAACGATAGCGTAAGGGTATCCTATAAAAGAGGCCGCTTAAAGAAATGGCAGATCGGCCTTCTTAAAAAAATCAACTATGTATTTGAAACTCCGAACCACTGGGAGCAAAACTTCAGGGCCTTGAAGAAAGGGTGGGAAGATCACCCGGAATCATGGCCGTATGTGTATTATTACACCCCGCACCTGAAAAGGATCGAACAATGGTGCAAAAATCAGAGGATTAAGCATGTCGAAGGACGTCTTTCTCAACGAAAAATAGAAAAACTAAACGGGGTCCGCTTTCCCTGGGATCTGCCGAGTGAAGTTGCATGGATGAGCCATTATTCAAAGGCCATGAATTGGGTAAAGGAACACCATTGCATGCCGCAACGGTATTCATCTTCGGCGAATGAAAGATTTTGCGGGGTTTGGATAAGCAAGGAACGTTTTAAATCAAATAAAGGGATGCTGTCAAAAGACCGCGCGAAAAAGATAGAACTGCTGTGCAAAACGGCAAATTATTATCCGATAAGGGTCAGTTGGGAAGAATCATACAAGCAATACCTGAAATGGTATACAGAGCATGGAAAAAGACCCCGGAAATACGCAAAAGATATCAAAGAAAGAAGGCTGGGCAGCTGGATCGTAGCGCAGAACCTTAGATTGCATAAAGGGCTTATGACAAAAGAACTTGCGGCCAAGCTGAAGCGGCTGATGAAAAGTGTGCAGTTTGGGGAGATGGCACAGACATAAGAAAAGCTTGATAGCAAGCCAATAACAATGGTATAATGTAGGAGGGAAGTCCTATAATAAATTATTAGGAATTCTAAGATATGGATTATTCCGCTCCGTACCATCCATTCAAATCTCCAGCCGCAAAGCAGCGATACCTGGATTTCTACGACAAGAAGGCGCGTCATTGGCCTGTTCCAGCCGAGACACTCACAATTTCCGGAACCTACGGCGAAACATTCGTAAGAATCTCAGGGGTGCCCGATGCCCCGCCAATCCTGTTGATCCCCGGCGCATCGGTCAGTTCGCTCATGTGGGCGCCGGTAATTGAACGCCTGTCGGGAGAATTCAGGGTTTATGCGGTGGATAACATATACGATTACGGCAGGAGCGTATACAGGCGCAAGATGACCAGGGCGGAAGATCTCATGGGCTGGCTGGATGAAGTCCTCGATTCGCTGGGTCTGGACGGCAAAGTGTCCCTTGCAGGTCTTTCCTACGGCGGGTGGATCGCCGCCCGATATGCCCTTCATGCGCCCTCGCGTATCGCTAAGCTGGTCCTTCTGGCGCCGGTGGGTATGGCGCCCGTAAGGATGCAATTCTGGATCCGCGTGGCGTTCCTCTTTTTACCGTTCCCATACTTCAAGCGAAGTTTCTGGAAATGGCTGTTCGCCGATCTGGCACGGAAAAAGGAATTCTACGGATCCCGGGCATCTGAAGAAGACGAGATATCCGTTGCCATGCAATCCTTCAAGATGAAGAACTCCGTCATGCCGTCGGTACTGACAGACGAGGAAGTGGCCGGCTTTCAGGTGCCGGTCCTGTTCATGATCGGTGAGAACGAGAGATCATTTTCTCCCACGGGCTCAGTCAAACGGCTGAAAGAAAAAGCGCCTGCTATCGTGATAGAGATCCTCAAAGACGCCGGACACGACCTTGTTTTTGTTCAACCTGAGATCGTGATTGAAAAGGTTTTACAATTTCTCCATAATAGAAAATTAGAATGACCAGACTCGCAAGCACACATATGGATTCAATTAAAATTCATTCTTTGTTGAATAATACCAATAATTTATCAGACAGTGAATTAAACACAATGAAAAATTGTTCTTTCAGAAATACTCTTGGCGAATATGTTTCCTGGTTCACCATGGGGAAAGCCAGCAATTCTATCACTGCAAAGAAGCACTTTTATGGTAAAGACAAACATCAATATATTCTGCAATTCATACCTGATGGAAACGATATAAAAAAGACGCTTGTAATCTATATTCATGGTGGTGGGTGGAATCATTTTGAACCAGATGATTTTAAATATGTAGGGTCTTTCTTCTCAAATCTGGGTTATCCAACAACATCTTTAGGTTACCGTCTTACTCCAAAAAACAAATATCCTGCTCAAATAGAAGATATTCTTACTGGCTATTCCACGGCGATACAAAATTTCAAAGAACAACATCTTCAGATAGATAATATTATAATTGTTGGATTTTCCGCAGGTGCTCATTTAGGTGGATTAATTGCATATAATAAAGAACTGCAGGATAAGTATGGCGTTAAACTCTTGCCAATCAAAGGATTCTGCTCGATTTCCGGGCCTCTTCGTTTTGAATCGGCTTTTGGGAAAGATCGTTCTGCAAATCATATGCTCAATATGCTTTTTGAAAAGGGATATGACAGAAGCAATGCAGAGCCATATAATTTTGTTTCGCCAAAGGACAGTATTCAAGTATTGTGCATCCACAGCTTAAACGATCCTTTGTGCAATTATCAGACTTCAGTGGAGTTTCTAAAAAAAGTAAACCAAAATGGATCTGCATTAGGCGACTTATATCTTGAAACTGATAAGCACATCCATCATACAAATTTGGGAATTGGAATGTTTCTGAAAGATATGCCTGCACGCCAAGTATTAGTTGAATGGCTTAACAAGATAAGCGAATAAGAAACCTTATAATAATCATACAACGAAGGTGTAGGAAAAGATTGACGGTAAACAAAAAACAAAGATATACTTAATAGCGTTCCTGTAGTAAGTAATTATGGAAACTAAACGAACGGTTTCCGTGGCCCCAAAATCCTTAACGTACGATTTTTTCCGTTTCGTGAGCAGAACCCTAAATGTTTAAGAATACCCAATTATGCCCGGGCAGATATCAGTTGCTCTAAAACAGTGGAGTAATACTTTGGGTAAGCTGCTATTTTATTCTGAACTAAAACAAGTTTCTTTCGTATTTGGCGTTTAAGCGATTGCTTATTCAATTCATTATCGCTAATTATTTCATTCAATTCTTGTGCAATTATCCTATCACTAAAACCTAATTCATAACAAGAAACTGCGGTTGCGGTGCTCAAACCATATTTTAATTGCTTTTGGAGTAATGCCAATTCGTCAAGAAAAGCACTATTTGCCGGATCTTCTTGGAGCGCAATGGTCTCCCATATAGCTGCAATAATAAGTGTTCCATCAAAGGCGAACGCGCTATCACAAATGTCTATTACATGATCAATTGTGGGATTACGGGGACGACTTCCACTACCAATTTTGACCCCGGCATCCTCCAATATTTGTAATAATTGGCGATACGTTTTACCTTTTAACCAGCTATTTGCTAAAATAAGCATTGTTTGTAAAGAGGTAGCCTTCTGAAAGTTCCTGTTCTTAATCTGCTCTGATAAAATAGGCCATAAGGAAATCATTAAAGATTCGATGTTTTTACTATTGCGCAGAGATACAATATTTTCATCAACCCACTTTTCAATCTTTAGGCAGTCAGACACACCTTTGAGAGTTCTCGAAAATGCTTTTCTTTTGCCTGATGAGGGAATTCGTTCTACCAAATTGCGAGTAAGGATTAAGAATAATTCGACTAAGTCTTGCTTTTGTTTTGGATTGGCTAGATGAAAGGCCAGCGTGTCCTCCGCCATTTTGGCTACATCTTTCTCCGCCGTCTCTTTATCATCTTGCTCAAGGTGAGCCATCAAATAGCTCTCAATAGAATATATGATTTCCAACTTGTGCTGTATCTGGTTTGCCACTCCTTCCTTCGTGAAAGCCTTATCGAAATGCTGTTGCGCAATTTGGTCCGGCAAAGATATGAGTTCCCCTGGCTGCTGAATGTATAGTTTTGCTAGGTCAAGCGGATCTTTCACGATGGTATACATATCATTGTCGCTGTGCAGAGGCAGGAATATGTCAAAAAGACTGCTTCCGCACGGTTCTGAGTTATCAGGATTTAGCAACAGCTTTGCTTCACGCCATAGCTTATTATCGCTACTATTTCGCTGGTCATAGATTTGCGGATCGGCAAAAAGGATACTCCCTTCAGTATGCTTGCCTGATCTTCCGGCCCGACCTATTAAATTGTGAAAGTCACGGACTTTTATTCGCTCATGCCCCTGATACGCCCCTGATACTATGAGATATTTTATTGGCAGATTAACACCTTGGGCTAAGGTTGAAGTGCACGCAACAAACCGTATTAAACCTTGTTGAAGTGCATATTCCACAGCAAGTCGGAGTCCTCTTGGAATATTACCATGATGTGCAAAAACACCATGTTTTACGCTGAGTGTGCATGAGGCATCATCCCCCAAATTTTGTTTATGCAATACAAACAATTTTTCAATTTCCGAAGGATCAGAATATGTTGCAGGTGATGGGATTGTTAGTTGCCTTGAATAAACATCAGTTACTTTTTCGCAAAACCACGATGCGGTTCGTTTTGTTCCACAGAAAACAGCCACACAACCATTTTTACAAAGTTTTAGTCCTAAATTCAGGGCAATGTCCCGTCCATTTTCTTTATTGGGGAAAACATAGCCTGTCTTTTCCCTGGGTTTGCACATTAGCGATTGACTTTCAAGAATGCGCGGAACGAAGTACTGTTCTTCGGTTGGGTCAAGAGGATTAACAAATTGAAGCCGACCTAAATAATCTTGCCAACTTACGAATGCGACTGTGCGATCCGTCGGAACAAGGTTTTGTCCTGAAACAACTTTATTATGTTCACCGTTTAGCCAAACGCCTATCGCTTCGGCATTTCTAATCACTGCGGAAATGAGGATCACCTGGCAGACTTTCGGTACAAGTTTTTTTAACGAAGATACCAGCAATTCATAAGTGACACCTCTTGCACCATTATCAAAATGATGCCCTTCGTCATAAATTACTATACCAACTTTATTCGCCATTGTGGGTTCATGCCGAAGGACGTAGCTTAGTTTTTCCGGTGTTACGACAAAAACTTGTTTTTGTTCAGAATTTACTTTAAGTTCAAAATCGGCTTGAATCACATCAGTAAATTCATCAATGCCAACACTTTCTCCAGAAAAAGCAAATTTAAGATGATCGCTAATTTCGTGACAAAGCGCTCTATAAGGGGCTACAATTACCGCCAGCCGCGTCCGTTCAGCAAGAAAAGCACTACGTATAATTAGTTCCGTTGCTTTAGTTTTGCCAGCGCTCGTAGGCATTTGAATAACAGCTGAGGCCCCTCTAAAGATTCCATGTTCTCCGAGCAAATGTTGAGCTGGCCACAATTCGCGTATGAAAGTTTGTTTTTTTATAATCGAGTACCAAAGTTCCAATCCTATATTGGAATATCGCGGCAGCGCAAGCCAGGTCGAATTGTCAAGCCTCTTTCTGGCAACGGCGCATGCGATGTCGCAAAGTAAAAGTTCTCTTGGTGTACCGTTCTGATAAGAAAAGGTATGAATATTATTTAATGATGCGAGAAGATCCTCTTTGCTGGTGCCCTGATTAAAGTAATGTGAAAGTAGTTCGGAAATATTTAAAATATAATCCCGAAAAAGATTCGTAGGAATTGTTGGCAAATTGGTGAAGTCACCCTCTAGTAGCCAAGCAAGAAAGACTTCCATTCCACTGGCCCCAGGCTCAATCTCTAATGTTTCTAAAGATTTTAACAAGACGGCGGAACTACCAGGCATGTCAGCGAGATAAAAGGATGCAGCACCCAACAATATGAGATAGCTGTCAAGATTTGTTTCCAATTTAGCTTGGAGATATGCATAGAAAAAATGCGCACCAAATTTAAGTGCGGCACGGTTTTCGGTTTTGTTCAAGTTATTATCCGCACTTCCTCCGTTTATCTGTGTTGAGACATCGCCGATGAGTCCAATAGTAAGGGAGAAGAGTATGGCGGGATCTACTGGTAAATTAATGTGATCTACTTCAGGGACAGAATACTCAAACATTTTGGCTTTCGATTGAGCCATTCCGAGAATACGCAGAGAGTTTCTTTCAGGCTTCATCTGCGGCCCTATCATATAATTTGTGAACCAATTTCATCATGTCAGTACCATGTATGACAACTAGCGAAAGAGCATTGGGGAATGGATGATCTGTTGCACAAGCTTCTTTTAGGAGCTCGATGTCAATAAGCGCTGTTTCAAACAATGCAACAGCACCGAAATATACGGTATATGGTTTATCGGCGGGGTTTTGAAATCTTTCCACAATTATGGCCTTATCAAGATGCTGCTTGTCAAACAATCTCTGCTTAATCGCATTCAGTGTCTCAGCTTTACGTAAACTGTCTAAGGCAGAGCCATTTATTGCGTCTTGGAGCCTCGGTTTTGCGCTTTTACCTGAGAATTGCGTTTTTGCTTCATAAATTGCGAGAGAGTCTTCATCGCTTATGTCATCTCCTAATATTTTAAACCCGATAACGTCACAGCCCTTAGATGATTCATTTCTAATATCCTTTTCTGAATATCGAATCCTTGGTACCCAATAACCCAAAACGAAATTAAGATAGTCTGCAACTAAAACCTCACCAAAATCCCCTGCACGTATACTGGGTCCAGGTGTTTTTAAATTGTCAGGGAATTTTATCTTAAGCAGATAATCCTTGCGTTGATAGCCATATCCTTTTCTGAAATTGTCGATCTCGTTATCACGACAGTAATGATTTCTGAAGTGTTTCGCCCAGGCTGAAAGGATTGCTGGGTCATCTTGATGACAAAATTTCCAAACCTCGATGTTTTTATTATCAATTGTTGATAATTTCAATTTGGTTTTCTTCAACCATTTTAGATGTGCTGAAGTCCAAGGCATAACTTCGTCCTAATTTGGTTGTAAACTGGCCGAACATTTCCAACACATTTCAAAAGTATCTTCCAGTTCCTCTTTGCATTTTGAGCAAGTCCACACACGTCCTCCCTTTTCAGTTTCCCGTATTGAGTATGTACAAATTTCCCTTTTCCCTCATCCTTCTTCTTCTTCTTCTTAATCAGATGCGCACATGTAAAACAAGCTATCCTTGCCTTTTTAAATATAGATCATATTTGGCTAAACGGCAAGACAATAATGACATTTTGCTGCTTTTTATATACATAAGTTTCTGTAAAAAAACGTAACTTTTCTTTATGATTTAATTGATTTGGGGTTCCGACCCATTTCGTGCAAAAATATACGCCAAGCTTAACGGATTGACCTGAAAACACCCCTTAAAATGGTGCTGTATCAATAACGGTCGTATATAACACATTTTAAATTCCTTGCAAAAACAGCCTGAAAAGACCTAATTTAGTGTACTAAAACCCGTACCATAATCAAAGTACCAAAACTAACAGGAATTGATGAGTTATGGCACAATCAGAAAAAGGCCTCCAGGTCGGTTACGCCAGGGTTTCCACCCAGGATCAGAATTTAGACCTTCAAAAAGATGCTCTAAAGAGCGCTGGATGCAAAAAGATATACACGGACACGGCCAGCGGGGCAAAAGACGAGCGGAAAGGCCTCTCTAAGGCCATAGAATACCTTCGGAAAGGCGATACGCTGGTCATTTGGAAACTGGATCGCCTTGGAAGATCCCTGAAACAGCTGATTGAGACAGTAAAAATGCTAAACGAGCGGGGAATAGGGCTTAAAAGCCTTCAGGAGAGCATTGATACCACGACATCCGGGGGAAAACTTATATTCCATGTGTTTGGCGCTTTGGCTGAGTTTGAAAGGGATGTTATAAGGGAACGCACCAATGCCGGACTTCAGGCTGCCCGGGCCCGTGGGCGGCATGGTGGAAGGCCTGTTACGGTGGATGTTAAAAAGATAAAGTTAGCAAAGGTAATGCTGAAGGACAGGAATAATTCAATAGGGGAGATATGCAGGACGGTCGGGATTTCGAGAACGACTTTTTACAGGTGTGTCCGTGGAAGATAGCTTAGCGTACTTTAATTTCCCTTTCGCCAAAGGACACCAAATAGAACAAACGATCTGAACAGCAAAGAGTTCAGGTAGATAAGTTTGAAGCCGACAACAACAGGTTCCGCGATGAATCGAAAAAAGTCTTGGAATTGTTAGAAGAGCTCAGGAAAGGAACCATCAATCGAATTATGGATATGAGTGACGAGGAACTCGGGCTGAATGTTCTCTTGGGCAAGATAAAACCTCCATCTGGAGGGAAATAAGGCGCCCTGGGGGACCTAAAAACATTCTGGAGAGCATCATTGATACCACGACAAAAGAGGGAAAACTTATATTTCATTTGCAGAGTAGGACGCCGCGAAGGGAAATAATATTATGCCACAACTAACCGAACAGGAACAACAGGAGATCGTCCGCTTTATCTCGGCGGGCAAACCCCTGCCGGATAAATACCGCTTTCTTCTGTTCGACGATAAGCGCGAGGTAGAACTGGTCTGGAACGGCAAGACCAGCGAGGTTTGCAACATCGTCCTGCCCTTTCAGATTATTGAGCAGGTGGACGAACCGCGTGCGGAAAAGCCAGAAGATACCTCGTTGCAGATGGGTCTGTTCTCCATGGATGAACGCGGCCGTCAGCTTAAGGGCTGGACGAACAAGCTCATCTGGGGCGACAACAAGCTCATACTTTCCAGTCTAAAGAACGGTCCCCTGCGCGAGGAGATCGAGAAGCAGGGCGGCCTCAAGCTCATTTACATTGACCCGCCATTTGACGTAGGCGCGGATTTCAGCATGGACATCGAGATCGGCGATGACACATTCACAAAGAAGCCCAACATCCTCGAAGAGATCGCTTACCGTGACACCTGGGGCAAGGGAGCGGATTCATTCATCGCGATGATTTACGAACGGTTGATTCTGATGCGAGATTTATTGGCGGTTGATGGGAGTATTTATTTGCATTGTGATTGGCGAGTAACTGCTTTTATTCGGTGTGTTTTAGATGAAATATTTGGACAAGCTTATTTTCGGAATGAGTTGATTTGGAAGCGTACAACAAGTCACTCGGATGCGAAATCATTTGGTTCCGTCCACGATACTATATTGTATTTCGCAAAAGAAAACGCCAAGCGAAATATGGTTCTTCAAGATTACGACAAAGAATATGTAGATGATTATTATCGTTATGAAGAACCTAACGGCCGTAAGTTTATGTCAGGTGACTTGTCTGGGTCTGGTGCTGGGCCATCGCGGAACTTCGGAGAAAAAGGCGAAATTGCACCACCTGCAGGGCGGCACTGGATGTTTGACCAAAATGGAATAGATAAAATTTTACACGAGAATAGGATTTTTTGGACGCGTAATAATGTTCCACGGTTGAAGAAATTTCTTGATGAGACGGATGGAATGCCTGCCGGCGATTTATGGGCAGATATCCAGCCGTTGCGTTCTTGGCATCGTCAAGAAAGCACCGGTTATGCTACCCAAAAACCTGAAGCTCTACTCGCACGCATTATAAAAGCCTCTTCCAATGAAGGCGATCTCATCGCTGATTTCTTCTGCGGTTCCGGCACTACTGCCGCAGTGGCGGAGAAGCTGGGCCGCAAATGGATTGCCACTGACCTGGGAAAGTTCGGCATACACACTACGCGCAAGCGAATGATTGGCGTGCAGCGTGAGCTCAAGAGCGAGGGCAAGGACTACCGTGCGTTTGAAATTCTCAATCTGGGCAAGTACGAACGCCAACACTACATAGGCGTGAACCCCAACCTGCGCGAAGCAGAGCAGCAAAAACAGCTTGAAGATAAAGAGGCGGCTTTCCTCGACCTAATTCTGCGCGCATACCGCGCAGAAAGGACAACGGGTTTCGCCAGCTTCCACGGCAAGAGGGCAGGGCGGCTGGTGGCCGTCGGTCCGGTAAACCTGCCCGTGACCCGGCTGTTTGTCGAGGAGATAATCCTCGAATGCCGCAAAAAGCACATCACCAAGGTGGATATCCTTGGCTTTGAGTTCGAGATGGGGCTGTTCCCAAATGTACTGGACGAGGCACGGGCTAAGGGCATCGACATTGCGCCCAAGTACATTCCCGCTGAGGTGTTCGACAAGCGGGCTGTGGAGAAGAACCAGGTTGTCTTTCACGACGTGTCCTTCATAGAAGTCAAACCGCTGGTAAAAGCCAATAAACACGAATGCAGCGTGGCGGTAGAACTGACCGACTTTTCAGTGTTCTATTCGCAGGACTCCATTGCCAACGCAGAGGCGGAAATAAAGAACAAGGGCAGCCGGATCGTGGTAGAAAAGGGCCAGATAGTGAAGGTGACCAAGGACGCCAAAGGCATTGTAAAACGTGAGGTACTCACCAAGGAATGGACAGACTGGATTGATTACTGGTCCGTTGACTTCGATTTCGAGAGCAAACGGGAGATCATCCGGATTAAGAATGAAGATACCGGCGAATGGGAAGAACGTTGGACAGGGGATTACGTCTTTGAGAACGAATGGCAGAGCTTCCGCACCAAGAAAGACCGTACACTGGAAATGAAGAGCGTCTTTCACGAATGCGAACCTGGGCGGCGTAAAATTGCCGTGAAGGTGGTGGACATCTTCGGCAACGATACAATGACAATAGTGGACGTAAGCGTGGGAAAGAACGGAGGGAAGAAGTAATGGCAAAGGAAATCGCAAAGACAACCGGCGGTCACACCTCGCCTTTCGAGCGGATCAAACGCGTGAACGATGCGGGTATGGAATTTTGGTCAAGTCGTGACTTTTCCGAGGTGCTCAGTTACGGCGATTATCGTAATTTTGAGGGGGTCATAGAAAAAGCCAAAATGGCCTGTTTTAACAGCGGCTATCGTCTGGAGGATCATTTCGTTGATATCACCGATATGATCGAGATAGGGAAAGGTGGGCAACGGCCTGTTAAAACTGTTCTACTATCGCGCTATGCCTGCTATCTCGTTATTCAGAACGCTGATCCCAACAAGGAGATCGTAGCGCAGGGTCAAACCTATTTTGCCATCCAGACACGGCGGCAGGAATTGACGGACGAGCGTATTGAGGAAGATCGGCGGTTTCTGTTGCGTGAAGAGGTGCGCCGCCATAACGTCCAGTTGGCCGATGCGGCCAAGAATGCAGGTGTCATCGAACCAATAGACTACGCCATCTTTCAAAATCACGGGTATATGGGTCTTTATGGCGGGTTGAAACAGGAAGATATTCACCAGCGGAAAGGCTTGAAAAAGAGCCAGAAGATTCTGGATCATATGGGCAGCACGGAACTCGCGGCAAACCTGTTTCGCGCAACCCAAGCGGAAGAGAAGCTGCGCCGGGACCAGATTAAGGGAAAGACCGCCGCAAACAGGACACATCATGAAGTCGGCGCAAAAGTGCGCCAAACCATCCAGGAACTGGGCGGCACTATGCCCGAAGAATTGCCGGTAGTCGAAAGTATCAAAAAGATTGTAACCAAACAGCGTAAGCGATTCGGCAAGGCTGCAACGCCCGCAAAGAAGAAAAGCGAGTAACCCCCAATGGCTCTGCATAAAGACTTTCCGCCATCCCCTTATGCGATTCTAGACCCAAGCGTCCGCTGGTTTCCCGCTGATGAGGCGTTACGCGAAAGCAGCATGGAGAAGCTCATGCCACCGCTCGTGGTGGAACTGCGCCGTAAGGTGAAAGAGTTCCGGGACGGGGGGTATGTGGGCGCAACAGACACCAGCCGGAGCCTGCTCAATTGGTGGTTTAATAAGCCTCACCTGTTGTCAAAGGCCGACGGGACCATGGCGGAGTTTCAATACTACTTTGCCCAGCGCGAGGCCCTGGAGACGATTGTTTATCTTTACGATGTGGTGGGGGTCAAGGACAAGCACGACCTGATGCGCTTCGATGGAAGCGGCCTTGTATCCGGGAGCATGTTCGACGAGACCTGGCGGCGGTTCGTGGTTAAGATGGCAACAGGCAGCGGCAAGACCAAAGTGCTGAGCCTGGTGCTGGCGTGGAGTTTTTATCACAAGCTCTACGAGCCGGAATCGGAACTGTCACGCAACTTCCTGGTCATTACGCCCAACATCATTGTTTTGGACAGAATTTATCGGGATTTTCAGGGTCTCCGTATTTTCTTTGACGATCCGGTGCTGCCAGATAATGGCGTGGACGGCCACAACTGGCACGATGATTTTCAACTGACATTGCATCTGCAGGACGAGGTACGCATAACCCGGCCAACCGGAAATATTTTCCTGACCAACATTCACCGGGTTTATTCGGGCGATGATATTCCACCATCACCGGAAGATGAAGATATGCGGGACTATTTCCTGGGAAAGTGGCCCACGGGCGCGACAACTGATTCCAAGGTGGATTTGGGCATGATAGTCAGGGACATAGAGGAACTGATGGTGTTGAATGATGAGGCGCACCATATTCATGACCCTCGTATGGCCTGGTTTAAATCAATCGAAGACATACACAACCGCCTGAAGCAGAAAGGGGCAGCTCTTTCCATGCAGGTGGACACGACAGCCACGCCTAAGCATACCAACGGCGCAATCTTTGTGCAGACCGTGGCAGATTACCCGCTGGTAGAGGCAATATCACAGAATGTTGTCAAACATCCTGTTTTGCCTGATGCTCCGAGCCGTGCTAAGTTGCAGGAGCGTCAGAGCGCAAAATACACGGAGAAATACGCTGATTATATCCATCTGGGCGTGATTGAATGGCGCAAAGCATATACTGAACACGAAAAGATGGGCAAAAAGGCCATTTTATTCGTGATGACCGATGACACCCGCAACTGTGATGACGTGGCTGAGTATCTGGAAGGGAATTACCCGGATTTAAAAGATGCCGTACTGGTTATTCACACTAAAAATAATGGTGAGATTTCCGAATCCGTCTCTGGCAAGGACAAAGATGAGTTGGAGAAACTGCGCAAACAGGCCAATGAAATTGATGGAAAAGACAGCCCGTACAAGGCCATCATTTCGGTAATGATGCTCAAGGAAGGGTGGGATGTACGAAATGTCACCACTATTGTGGGCCTGCGTGCATATGCTGCCCAAAGCAACATTCTTCCCGAGCAGACACTGGGCCGCGGCTTGCGTAAAATGTATCCCGGCGATGTCGAAGAGTATGTCAGTGTGGTTGGCACCAATGCCTTTATGGAGTTCGTGGAATCCATTCAGGCCGAAGGTGTGGTTCTGGAGCACAAGGCGATGGGGGAGGGAACAGGACCGAAAACGCCGCTGGTGGTTGAGGTAGACAAAGAAAACAAAAAGAAGGACCTTGATGCGCTGGATATTGAAATCCCAGTGTTGAGCCCTCGTGTATACAGGGAATATAAAAACCTGGTCGATCTGGACATTGAAGCAATGGAACATCAGCGATTGTTGTATCTGCAGTTCAGCGAGGAAGAACAACGGGAAATCGTATTCAAGGACATAGCTGACGGCAAGATTACCCATACCACGATTCTCGACACAGCCGGCGTTGCTGACTACCGCAGCGTGATCGGCTATTTTGCGCAAACCATCATGAAAGACCTGCGCCTGGTCAGCGGATATGACGTGCTGTATGGCAAGGTCAAGACGTTTGTGCAAGAGGAGTTGTTCGACCGCCAAGTGGTGCTGGAAGAACCAAACACATTACGCAACCTATCAGAACTGCCTGCCACAAAGACGCTGATTGAGACCTTTAAAAAAGCCATCAACGCGCTGACTGTCCGGGACAAAGGCGACGCTGAAATCCGGGACACGATCAAATTGCGCCAGACCCGGCCTTTTGTGGCAAAGGACCAAGGTTACCTTGTTCCGAAGAAAAGCATCTTTAATCGTATCATTGGTGACAGCCAACTGGAGCTTCAGTTTGCCGCATTCTTGGAGGATTGCAGTGATGTGGTCTCTTTCGCGAAGAACTACATGGCAGTGCATTTCAAGTTGGACTACGTGAAAGCCGATGGCGACATTTCCAACTACTACCCGGATTTTATGGTCAAGCTGTCTGATAAGCGGATTGTTATTGTCGAAACCAAAGGGCAGGAAGACCTGGATGTACCGCTAAAAATGGCCCGGCTGCGGCAATGGTGCGAAGACATCAACCGAGTGCAGACAGAAGTGAAATACGACTTCACTTACGTGGATGAAGAAAGCTTCAAGAAATACAACCCCACTTCATTCCGGCAATTGTTGGAGGGCTTCAAGGCATATAAAGGGTCTGCTCACGAAACAGGAAAAACAAAATCAAATGATTTAGGATAATACATGATGGAAATATTACAGTAATTTAAAAAACACAAAAAACACACAGGCACTCATTGATAATGTTATATGTGCAGTGGTCTACGAACAAATGATGGGGTTTTGAACCATATTAAACCACTTTTCCCATATGGAAATAACATCCGAATTGTGTCCTGAATGTTTGAAGAGATTCAATGAAGACTTGGAAAAAGAGAGGTGTTAAAAAGCAATGGTCACAAACAAAAACTGCGTATTAAGGCTTTCTCGGTATAAGAACGCCTTGCATCGTTTCAAATCCCTTGGTTTTTTCAAGATTTTTTCCAGTTATCTCGCTGACGCAGTTGGCGTGACTTCAGCCCAGGTGCGTAAAGATTTTTCCCTTTTTAATATTATGGGCAACAAGCGGGGAGGATATGTCATTGAACAGCTGATAGAAAAATTGAACGATATTCTGGGCAAGAACGAAGTGCAGCAGGTGGTGCTTGTTGGTGCGGGAAATCTGGGATCCGCGCTGCTCAAATACAAGAATTTTGAGAAAGAGGGTATTAAAGTCGAGGCGGCCTTTGATATTGATCCGGCGAAGCAGAACAGTAAAATGGGCGTTGAAGTGCTGCCGCTCGAGAGACTGGTCCCGTTTATAAAAGACCATGGCATACGGATAGCCATTTTATGCGTGCCGGATATTGCGGCTCAGCAGACTTTTGACCTTATGTGCAAGGCGGGCATCAAGGGTGTGCTCAATTTTTCGCCCATTGAGCTGAAAGTGACTGACGGGTGCATTGTAACAAACGTGAATCTTGCCGTAGAACTCGAGAACATGATCTATTTTGTCAATGCCCAGGACAAGGCCGGCCAGGCGGCCCTGCGAGACAACGAAGAGGGTATTTCCGCTATTTCTTGATCATTCCCAGCACAGCATCGTATTTTTTCCGTTTATGCATGAATTTTCTATTTGCCAGGGATTGGTGGAGGCAATTATCGCTGAGGCTGCTGCAGCCGGACCTGTATCCAAACGAGTGGTCAGAGCGCGCGTGAAGGTCGGCGATCTCCGCCAGATTGTTCCAGACACACTACAGTTTGCCTACGAGACCCTGACTAAAGATACCTGCGCTGATTCATCGGTGCTTGAAATTGTACGCGCACCGGCAACGGGTGTGTGCGCACTGTGCGCATGGGAAGGTGAACTCCAGGGGCCGGTGATCGGGTTTATCTGTGCCAAATGCGGGGCGATCGAGGGGAAATTGACGGGCGGACGCGAGCTTTTTCTTGAAAGCATAGAGGTTGTGGACAATGAGTGAAATAAAGGTCTACCGCAATTTGATGGGAGCTAACGATGTCTGGGCTGAAAAATGCCGGGGTTTGCTCAAAGAAAAAAAAGTGCTCATGTTGAATTTTATCGGATCGCCCGGCTGCGGCAAGACCACTTTTCTGGAAAAAACCGCGGAAGCCCTGGGAAAAAAAGTCCGGTTTGCCGTACTCGAAGGCGATGTTGAAACAACGCGCGACGCGGAACGGCTGCACGCTGTGCAGGTCATCGCATACCAGCTTATCACGGGCGGCGCGTGCCATTTGTCGGCAAAGCTCGTGTATCACGGACTTAGAGACCTGCCCCTTAACGATCTTGATGTGGTGATTGTGGAAAATGTGGGCAATATGGTCTGTCCCGCTGAATTCGATATTGGCGAACATATGAAAGTGGCTTTTTTAAGCGTTACCGAAGGTGAAGATAAGCCCATCAAATATCCCTCTCTTTTCAGGGAGTCGGGCGCGGTTGTGCTCACCAAAACAGACCTTTTGCCGCACCTTCGGTTCGATCTGGCTGCGTGCATGGGATATGTGAAACAAGTGAACAGCGCAGTGCCCGTGTTCGAGATATCCTCCTTTACCGCATCAGGATTTTCCCAGTGGATTGACTGGATATCGGGTTTGGCAAGGCATGAAAAAACGGCGTAGGTTTGTTGTCAACGGCTGCGTGCAGGGCGTGGGATTCAGACCCGCGGTTTTCCGGCATGCTGAGTCATGTGCTATTGCCGGTTTTGTCTCCAATACGCCCTTGGGTGTGATCATTGAGGCCGAAGGGGAGGAAGAGGCTCTTGCGGAGTTTTCCCAGCGCATTACCGGGTCGCCGCCTTCCCAGGCAATCATATCATCCTGTATCACGGAAGAGCTGTTGGCGACTGGAGAGACCGGGTTTTCCATTCGATCGAGCGAACGGTCAGGTGACCTTCTCGCAGGCATGCCCGCTGATATTGCCACTTGTTCACAATGCATGGCCGAACTTTTTGACTCTTCTGACCGGCGTTTCAAATATCCTTTTCTGAATTGCACTGATTGCGGGCCCCGTTTTACTATTATCAGGGAGCTTCCCTACGATCGCGAACGCACTTCCATGCATAGCTTTGGCATGTGTCCTGCGTGTCAAAGGGAATATGCAGATCCTCGCGACCGGCGTTTTGATGCGCAGCCCAATGCCTGTGCTGTATGCGGACCAGGACTCACGTTGCTGAACAGCTCCGGCGACAAAATTCAAACTGATGATCCTGTAGTGGAAACAAAGCGGCTTCTAGAGCAGGGAGTTATTGTCGCAATCAAAGGGCTGGGAGGTTACCATTTGTGCTGCTCTGCGCACAATAGCAGCGCATTGAACACGCTTCGCCAAAGGAAGAACCGGCCTCACAAGGCCTTTGCAGTCATGTTCAGCTCTCTGGAGCAGATCAGGGATTATTGCCGTGTTTCCTCGATTGAGGAAAAAGAACTGGTTTCGCCTGCCAGGCCAATTGTTGTACTTGCATTACTCGCTTTTTCGAAGTTGCCGGTCCTGGTATCACCTGACACTCATGATGTTGGCGCATTTTTGCCATATACGCCGCTGCACCATCTTTTGCTCGAAAAGTCGTTGCCCCTGGTAATGACCAGTTGCAACAGGTCGGAAGAACCCATTGTTGCAACAGAGGAGGCTCTGGTTCCATTTCTGGGCACTATCGCAGACTATGCTCTTATTCACAACCGGCCTATTGTCAGGCGCTGTGATGATTCGGTTGTTGCTTATTCTGGTGAAAAGCGGGTGGTTCTCAGACGTTCGCGCGGGTTTGTGCCCTATCCCATTGTGCTTCTCAAAGAGGGGCCACCAATACTTGCATGCGGGGCAGATCAAAAAAACACCTTTTGCATGACCCGGGGAGACAAAGCTTATTTATCGCAATATATCGGCGACATGGTCGAATACACAAGTCATTTATTTTACGGTGAATCAGTGAATGATCTAATGAAGCTTTTAGGGATAGATCCGGCGATTGTTGCCTGCGATATGCACCCTGATTATCATTCAACCAGGTATGCGCATGCTTTGGGCAAGAGATCAGTGGTTCCAGTACAGCACCACCATGCTCATATTGCATCGTGCATGGCAGAGAACCGCATACAAGGGCCGGTTATTGGTATTGCCTTTGATGGTACTGGTTTTGGGACCGATGGCTCCATATGGGGTGGAGAGTTTTTAGTGGTCGATTTGAAAGGGTTCAGACGAGTGGGCAGGCTTAAGCAATATCCCATGCCTGGCGGTGAAGAGGCTGTTATGCATCCGGTACGCATGGCGCTGAGTGTGCTCAAGACCGAAGGGCTTGAAGTGGAAAAACTGTCAGGTCGTATGTCTGAAAAAGAAATGGGCCTGTTGTTTTCGCTCATGGAAAAAGGCATTAATTCGCCACTTACGTCGAGTGCAGGCAGGTTGTTCGACGCTGTGTCAGCGTTTTTGGGCTTCTGTGATACTGCCTCGTACGAGGGACAGGCAGCAGTCCGGCTCCAGGCAAATGCCCGGGGTCAGACTGGAGAACCTTTTGCTTATGACCTGTATAGTACGGGAGATCTTCTTGAGTTGTCTCTTGGCCCGGCCATTCGTGAAATTGTTGCCGGAGAAACCGCGGCGAGCGTGTGCGCTGTCCGGTTTCACGAAACCATGGCACAGGCAGCGACGGCTATGTGTGTTCAGTTGCGGGAGCAGGAGAAAATTGGCCATGTGGTGTTGTCCGGAGGAGTGTTTCAAAACGCCCTGCTGCTTGAACGCACAATCAGCGCTTTACTGGCAAAAGGCTTTGTTGTATATTTTCATTCTCTTGTGTCGCCAAACGATAGCGGTATTGCCCTTGGCCAGGCTGTTGTCGCCCTGGCAAACAGTATTTATTAACCGGAATGGCGGTTGTTTATGTGTCTTGCAGTACCAGCGAAAATTGTGAGTATAGACGGTGAAAAGGCGATCATTGATACTGAAGGCATACGGCGGGAAGTGGTTGTTTCGCTCATCCCAGACCCGAAGGTTGGCGACCATGTTATTGTTCATGCCGGATTTGCCATTCAAAAATGGTCTGAAGCTGATGTGGCTGAGTTCAACGGTCTGATGGATGAAATGCGCAGTGTTGAACCTGGCGCGCCAGGACATGGTCCGCATGAATAAACGCATTGAACAGGTGTACGCGCTTTTTGCAGAGGCAAAACAGCCGCTTAAGTTCATGGAAGTATGCGGTACTCATACCATGGCGGCCTTCAGGTCTGGACTGCGTTCCCTGCTTCCAGAGCGGCTGTCACTCATTTCCGGGCCCGGATGTCCGGTCTGTGTCACGGCAAACGATTCAATCAACAAAGCCATTGCCATTGCCGGTTGTCCTGACACAATCGTGGCCACCTTTGGCGACATGATCAAGGTTCCTGGAAGCACTACATCGCTCGAACGCGTGCGTGCCCAGGGCGGCCATGTACATGTGGTATATTCCCCGCTCGATGCTTTGGACCTGGCACGAAAAAACCCGGACAAACGGGTTGTCTTTTTAGGTGTGGGGTTTGAGACAACTGTTCCCGGTGTGGCATGGACCATTAAAAACAGCGCTGAGACAGGTGTGGCCAATTTTTCAGTCCTGTGCATGCACAAAACAATGCCAGCGGCAATGGCCGCTCTTGTTTCAGCCGGACCCATTGATATCAATGGTTTTCTCTGCCCTGGGCATGTCAGCGTTGTCATTGGATCGAACGCTTATGCGTTTCTAGCGGAAAAGCACAAGGTCCCCTGCGTTGTGGCTGGTTTTGAGCCAATGGACATGGTTGGCGCCATAGAGATGTTGTTACGCCAGATTGTTGAAGGTCGGTCCAGTGTTGAGATAGAATATTCCCGGAGCGTTACGCCCGAAGGAAACCTGGCTGCCCAGCGTATTATACAGGAGGTTTTTGAACCGTGCGATGCTATGTGGCGTGGCGTGGGACGCATACCGGGCAGCGGTTTAAAAATACGCAGGGAATACGCGGCCTTTGACGCTGAATTGATTTTTTCAGATATTGCGATAGAGTCTGACGATGAAAATCCCGCATGCATCTGCGGTAAAATATTAAGAGGAGTGAAGACGCCATACGACTGCGCCCTTTTTGCCAGGCAGTGTACGCCGTCGGAACCTGTGGGTGCGTGCATGGTTTCGAGCGAAGGGACCTGCGCGGCCTATTATGCGTACGCGAAAAAGAGGGGCGCATGAAAAATGATATCATTACCCTTGCCCACGGAGGGGGAGGAATACGCACCAGGAATCTCATCAAGGAACTGGTGTTAGCGCATCTTGGCAATCCTATTTTGAACCAGCTTGATGATAGCGCTGTTGTTTCGTTCGAATCTCCTGATCTGGCATTTACCACTGATTCGTATGTGGTGAATCCTCTTTTTTTCCCAGGCGGCGATATTGGCAAGCTCTGCATGTGCGGAACGATAAACGATCTTGTCATGCAAGGCGCGATCCCAAAATACATTGGATTAGGACTGATCATTGAAGAAGGGTTTGCCATTGCTGATTTGGACAAAATATTTGGATCAATTGCCGCTGTTTCGCGCGAAACAGGCGTGCTTGTTGTTACGGGCGATACCAAGGTGGTGGAAAAGGGCAGGGGCAATGGTTTGTACATTAACACCTCAGGTATTGGTGTGCGCAGGCCAGGCGTTTCTGCTGGTATTTCCAATGCAAAACCAGGTAATGTGGTCATTGTTACAGGTACAATAGGCGACCATGGCATTGCGGTTATTGGGAAACGCCAGGGATTAAGTTTCGAAAGTGATCTGGAGAGTGATGTTGCATCGCTCGATAGTCTCATTAGCTTATTATTCAATGAGTTAGTGGCTTCTATAAATGTTTTGCATGATCCAACGCGTGGTGGAGTTGCAGCTGGCGTGTGCGACATTGCTGAGAGTTCGAACGTGGGCATTGAACTGGTGGAAAGCCATCTGCCTATTAAAAAGGCTGTAAAAGGTGCGTGCGGCTTATTAGGTTTTGACCCGTTGAATGTTGCTAACGAAGGCAAGGCGATCGTTGTATGCTCTGCTGATGCTGCAGAGAGAGCGATCTCGATCCTGAGAACGCATACCTTGGGAAAAAATGCACGCATTATTGGTTCCGTTGTCCCTGATCACCCGGGGATGGTGTTGTTAAAAACCGCCATGGGCGGCGAACGAATTGTTGAGGTCCCCGCAGGGGAAGAGCTTCCCCGTATCTGCTGATTTTTAATTCCCACTAAAATTTAAGTATATTTCCTGAATGTTGCACATAGAAAGGGTTTTATTGGGTGAAAACTGTATAACCAGTGCTGAATGATTGAGAACCAGGACATTGTTTTCCGCACTGTCTGGGTATGCTCTTTTGCGTCCTCCCGGAATCGGTTCAGCCAACGCTGAATGGTCTTGATGCGCGACCCTTCAAAACCTAACGGGCGGGTATGTCTGGACAACTCCTTTTCAATTTCATCTTCAGTCAATTCCTCGTGAGAGGCAAACAGCAATACCGCCGTGTAAAAATCCAAAGCGTAGGGGCTGTATCTGAGCAAAAAGGGGGGAGCACGCCGAAAGTATGCCGCTTGTCCCGTCAGTCTTGCCCCTGCATTCGTAACATTGAATGCGAAGAACAAAGACCCCAAACAATGAAACCACGGTATGATCGTAGAACCTTTCCTTCACGAAACCGCAATCAACGCCGCAGACCCCGCACACTGCCAGACGGGAAAGGGACAGGATAATCCGGCCACGGATGTCAGTATGTATGAAGAATCCGGCAAGAAAATCCTTGACCGAGTGTAGTAAGGAATCTATGTTAAACACGGTGATCTTTTACGATAGACCCTTTCATTGCAAAAGTTCATAAGGGGGTGGGGAAATTCACAGGAAAAATGTCTTTCCCGATCCCGCCTTTTCTTACAAGAATATAAGGAAATCCGAGGGAGAACTGGCAGAATAAATGATTCGCACGAAAGAGATTATAGCGTGAGAAACGACCCTAATTTATGTTCCTATAAAGAGAGAAAGACCAAAAGAGGCTCTCGATCCACACCAGACATACGAATAAAAATCGTATTAACTAATGGAGGTTTTATGTTTCGTTCTTTATGTGGATTCTTTATTATTATGATAGTTTCAGTAAACTCGGCTCAGACATATGTACCATTTCCGACGGATAGTGCAATTTGGGCTGTTGATAGATATTCAGAAATTAGTGGCCCTCCTGGGTATGAAATTTCTCATTTTAAATATGTTCTTGACGGTAAAACTAACATTGGTCAAACTATGTATACAAATATCTATAGCTATGAAAAGGATGATGCTGGCACTGAGATTTCTAATCATTCATTCTATGGTTGGATTCGTGAAGATTCACTCAGAAAAGTTTATTATAGACATTCTGTTTCAGATTCAGAAGTAATACTCTACGATTTTTTAACAACGACAGTTGGGGATTCTATTCAGGTAAGTGTAGATTTATTTGAGCCATTGTACATGACAAAATATTTCAAAGGAATAGGCCAATCTTTATTAATGAATACCATATATGATGCATATTATTATGATTATCTATGTGGTGAAACGTACGCTGATACGATTCTATTGGGGATTGGTAATATACGCGGCCCATTTTTTACTGAATTTTGCCGCTTTACAGGGCCATATTACTATCTTAGGGATTTTAAAAAAGGCTCAGGCTCAACTTATTATGACACCGTTGCATCAATCGATTTTCAAGAGCCGAATAAACACATAAAAAACAACTTGAATATTAGCCCTAACCCTTTTAATTCCACAGTAAAGATTGCTCTTAGCCAAGGGAATTCAATCCAATATCTAAGGATATATAATGTTACCGGAGCTTGTGTATATAAAAAGCAAGTGGATGCGCCTGTTTATTCATGGAATGCATCAGGCCTTCCGAGTGGCTCGTATTATGTGTGCGTCAATAATATTAGCGGTTTAGAAAGCAAATATATTGCTATGGCAGTTTTAACGAGGTAGTCATGCTAAATAAAATAACCGTGAGGCTCTGGGGCTGGCCGCATAAATATTGAAAAGAGTTTTTTGAAGACATGCTGAATCATAAATTGCGATCATTGCCTCTAGAGCTTCCCGTGTGGTCAATTTTTGAAGAATTGCCGGCTATATCTCGATTTTGACGGAGAGCGCATAAATATGCTTGCGAAAAGAAGTGGAAGAGATTAATTTAAATGGAAAGCGGACATTGTCTAAAAACGCGCCGGTATAGGCCAAGTCTGTGCGTAGAAAAGAAAATGTAATGCATTTTTATCGCATATGGAAAGGACTCATAATGTTTAAAATAACACAAGTAATAATCATTCTATTTTCCATTACCTGCTTTGCCCAGGTTGATTGGACTAATAGGACCTCAGGAACAACGTACAACATTAATTCAATCACGTTTGGAGACAGCCAGTTTATTGCTGTGGGGGGTAATAGTACAATTCTAACATCTTCGGATGGCATGAATTGGACCAGCAGAAACTCAGGAACAACGGTTGGGCTTAATTCAATCACCTATGGAAACAACCAATTCGTTGCGGTGGGTGGGGGCTATATTATGTCCCAATACAATGCCACTACCACAGTCACTTCAACTGATGGTATAACTTGGGCAAACATCACGAACAATGGAGGTGCACCGTATTATCTCTATTCAATCACCTATGGCAACAATCAATATGTGGCTTTGGGCACGGGCAACCACATCAATACCTCAGTAGACGGAATATCTTGGACAGAAAACATTGTAACATCAAGCTCCCTTAATTCGATCACTTATGGCAACAACCAATTTATCGCTGATGGTTACGGCGGGACGATGCTTACCTCTCCTAATGGCACGACATGGACAAGTCAGACCACTGGAACAAGTAAAAACCTTGCATCAATCACTTATGGCAACAACCAGTATATCGCCGTAGGGGATAGTGGTATCATCATTACTTCTTCTGATGGCATATTATGGACACATAGAACGTCTGGTTTGTCTAGCTATCTTTTTTCGATCGTCTATGGTAACAATCAATATGTTGTTGTTGGAGAGAGTGGCAGCGTTCTTACCTCTACGGATGGCATTACATGGACAAGCCAAATCTCTGGGATAACGCATCACCTTTCTTCAATTACTTATGGAAACAGCCAGTATGTTGCCGTGAGCATCTCTGGAACAATTCATACATCACCGGATGCAGAGTTATCAATTGCAAAGAAACAAAGTCCAACAATATCCAGCGCCACGTTGTGTGTTCAGTATATGACCCCGAACACACTATCCATAATAACGCCACGGACAATGTATTCATCGAGAACAGAGGTTTCTATTAAAAACATTTGTGGGAAAAAGGTGTTTGAAAACACACTATCCATTTCTGCAGGCGAAACACGGATAAAAATCAATACTCTGCCCCCAGGTTTGTACATTTTTGGAATAAAAAGCAATGGACAAAAGATGTTTGCGAAATTCGTAGTTGCCAAATAAAGGATTAAGATGGATAACAGTTTAATTAAGGAGATGAAGGGTATGAAAAAGACCCCATTATTATTAGGCTGGCTTAATTCCGTGGCATTACTGGTAAATGAAATAAAAAAACCTGGCTATCATTCTGTTATTTGGGATGGTAAATCGGATAATGGCAGAACACTCGCCAGTGGTCTATATATCTATCGGATAATAGCGGACGATTTTATCCAAAAACGTAGAATGTTATTAGTGAAATAAGGATTCGTCCTACGGGAAAACACACCTTTATTTATAATAACAAAAACTAATGAAGAAAAAGGCGCAAAAGGTTTTTTGGATGGTCATTGCCTTTTTTTGTCTGGCAGCGGGTCTTGCCGGATTTGCGCTTGAAAAAAAATCATCTCCCGCAAAGGTCCTGTTCCTTGCAAAGGGCGGCCCTGTTGTTTTTGACCATCCGCGGCATATTGGGCCCGATAAAGCCGGCCTTGAATGCGCGCAGTGCCACCATAATTATGATCCTAACGGTGGAAAACAGACGGTTATGCGTTGCCGGGAGTGTCACTATGATGCACGCGGCCACGCTGCGGGCGCATGTAAAGAGGCAAAGATACATACGCGCTGCATAGGATCACAGTGCGCGGATTGCCACGGGCTTGACGACTGTTCCCTGTGTCATAAAAGGTAAATCAATGGGTATCCGTTCGTTTTTTGGCATAGTTCCATTTCGGGTCCGGCATGGGCAGGAGCTGCCCTATCTAGATATGCGCGACGCTGTCCCGGAAAGCCCTGTCAAACTCACTGCGGGTTTTCTCCAGGAAAAGCCAACGGAACTCAGGGAAAAGCTGCAAACCTTTGGTTTTGGCCTTGGCGCTGTTCCGTCCGATGCTGACACTGTCATTGTCAGCGCCTGTGATACAGACCCGGCAGTGACCATTCAGCAGCATGTTTTTTCCCTGTATCCGGACACGGTTGCCAGGGGACTCAGCCTGCTGCAACATATCATCCAACCAAAAAAAATTGTGCTTGCGATATTTCCTTGCCAAAGAAAACGGGCCGTGTCATTGGCCGCGGATCTGGCTGAGGTGGCCGTCATAGCCCCAGTGTATCCAAATGGTTTTCCCCAGATGCTTGCTTCCATGGTAAAGCGGTTGCGGTCGGGCGTGGGTACAAGCATGTATGTGAATGCCGAACGGCTTGTGGCCATGACTAATGCTGTTGAAACGGGCGCAGCGCCAACCACAAAACTGGTTTCGCTCTCTGGTAGCGGGTTTCCCCAGCGCAAGAATGTATGTGTGCGCGTTGGTCAAAGCGTTCAATCGGTCCTGGATTCGCAGTCCGTTGACATGGCTGTGGTAAGAAAGGTCGTCTGCGGCGGCTTGCTGACAGGCAGCGCAATCTACCAGCCCGCCGCTATTCAGGTAACCAGTCAAACCGACGGCATTGCGGCGCAGACGGAAAAAGAGCTGGTGCGCTATGAAAGCGTACCTTGTTTCAATTGCGGTAAATGTACGGCTGTCTGTCCGGCCCGTTTAAAGGTCAATCATCTTGCGCGTTACGCCGAATATTCACGCTTTGACACGTGCCGGGAATATGCGATCGATTCCTGCATAGGATGCGGGCTCTGTTCGTATGTCTGCCCGGCGCACAGACCCCTGCTCCAGCTAATCTCCTTTGCCTCAGATGAATTGAAAAAAGGGGAGGCCGCAGTATGAGACAGGCCCCGCTTGTTGTCTCGTTCCGGCCGCACAGCCACAGCAAGGCGGATGTTACCACCATGTATCTTAATACCATTCTTGCCCTTATGCCAGCTGCCGCAATTGGCGTCAGTCACTATGGCCTGCACGCGCTCAGGGTCATACTTCTTTCCATGGGTTCAGCCATGGTTTTTGAAATCATTTTACAGCGGCTTTTCAGACGGGAAATAACCGTTCACGATGGCAGCGCTGCTTTTGCGGGCCTGCTCTTTGCCCTTCTTTTGCCTCCGTCAACGCCCTTCTGGGTCATCCTCGTTGGCGCGTTTATGAGCATGCTTGTTGGAAAGCATGTGTTTGGAGGACTTGGATGCAATCCCATTAATTCCGTGCTTGTGGGCTGGACTGTTGTCTTTCTTTCATGGCCCCAGTATGTGAATTTTGACTTTTCTCTGTTAAACTATGATCCGGGTTTTTCGACCCTCTATCCACTCTCTGTCCTGAAAAAAGAGGGCGCGGCGGGGATCGGCCAATTCGCGATAAAAGACCTTCTGCTGGGCAATCAGGCAGGCGGTATTGGCGCAGCATCCGCGCTTTGTATTGTTGCGGGCGGGACCTACCTTGTTCTTCGGGGATTCGCATCGTGGATTGTTCCCGCGTCTTTCCTCATTGGCATTGCGCTTTGCAGCCAGCTCTTCCATAGTGTTGATCCGGCCAGGTATGCTGGTCCGCTTTTCCATATACTTGCCGGAAACGCGCTTTTGGGCGCCTTTTTCCTTGCGCCCGACTACGCGAGTTCTCCAGGAAATCCTCCGGGAAGGTTCTTTTACGGGCTTGGTGCTGGAGTATTCGCAATGCTCCTCAGAGTATGGAGTTCGAACATAGACGGCGTTATCTTTGCAATCATGATCATGAATATCGCGGCCCCGCTTCTTGAAATGGTTTTGTCCAAACCGCGGCAATTTGAAAAGGTGCAGCAGATATGAACGAGAATCTGAAAATGATCGGCATGCTTACCCTTTTTTGCGGGTTGTGCGGGTTTTTGCTCGCAGGAGCGCGCACCCTGACGCGAGAGTGCATTGAAGACCAGTTTCTGCGATATGTGGAAGGCCCTGCGATCAAGAAGGTCCTCGAAGAGACAACAAACGATCCGGTATCGGATAGGATGCAGATACAGGATAGTACCGGTGGCGCCACGCTCTTTCTTGGGAAGCGGGGCGATTCTCTCGTTTCAATTGCCTGCGGTTCAAAAGCAGCCGGTTTTGGCGGTGATATATGTATTATTGTCGGATACAACATTGCAATGGATACTATTACCGGCATGGCTGTTACCTCGTGTTCTGAGACGCCGGGTATTGGTTTGCGTATTACCGAGGAGGCGTTTACCGGTCTTTTCAAGGGAAAATCAGTTAACGATATCATGAAAATACGGGCTGATGGCGGCGTTATAGACGGTATTTCAGGAGCAACGGTCTCATCACGGGGCGCTTGTGCGGCTGTTATTAGCAATCTGCTGAGATATCAGGAGCGTAAACAGCGCGTGTTGAAAGGCAAATGATGGATCTGAGAATTAGGGAATTTACTAAGGGTCTCTGGAAAGAGATACCGCCCTTCAGGCTGGTGCTCGGACTTTGTCCGGCGCTCGCTGTGACAAAATCGGCTGATGGCGGCCTTGGCATGGGTATTGCCGTCACTTTTGTGCTGCTCTGTTCCAACGTGCTGGTTTCTCTTTTACGTAACGTGATTCCAAAAAAAGTACGGATAGCCAGTTATATCGCCATTGTGGCTACCTATGTGGTCTTGGTCGAAATGATAACCCAGGCCTATTTTTTTCCCCTCTATCAGAAACTGGGGATATTTATACCGCTCATTGTGGTAAACTGCATTATTCTTGGCAGGGCAGAGGCCTTTGCGTCAAAAAATCCGGTGCTGCCTTCAGCTCTTGATGGCCTGGGCATGGGGATTGGGTATACTTTATCGCTTACTGTTCTTGCCTCCATCCGGGAGATATTGGGCAGCGGTACCTGGTTTGGCATGCAGGTTATGGGCAGCAGCTATCAACCTTTTTCTTTTTTGGTAGAAGCGCCGGGCGCATTTGTCTGCCTTGGCCTTATTTTAGGCATCATGAATTCATTGGGGAAGAGGTGATGTCATGGAACTGCTGATACTCGTCATTTCCGCTATGCTAGTAAAAAACATCCTGCTTGCCCAATATCTTGGAAACTGTCCTTTTTGCGGTGTTTCAAACAGAATGGACACGGCCCTAGGTATGGGCATGGCGGTCATTTTTGTTTTGACCCTTTCGAGCGCCTGTACGTGGGTTGTGCAGCGATATATGCTCGATCCTTTTGGCCTTGGCTACCTCCAGACGCTGGTCTTTATCCTGGTTATTGCGGCACTTGTCCAGCTTGTGGAAATGTTCCTGAAAAAAAGCGCGCCGTTACTCTACCAGGCACTGGGCATTTATCTGCCTCTTATTACGACAAACTGCGCGGTACTCGGGGTGGCTATCATCTGTATCCGCCGCGATTACGATTTTGTCCATACCATAGTCTTCTCCCTTGCTTCTGCCGCGGGATTTTCTCTTGCGCTTGTGTTAATGGCCGGGATCCGGAGACGGATATCGGTCTCACCAGTGCCCAGAGCGCTCCAGGGCACGGCAATAACTCTGATTACCGCGGGACTTATGGCGCTGGCTTTTTTTGGTTTTGCGGGCGTTGACGCTTCTTTAACAGCATTAAAATAGGATATATGCAACCGGTACTTATCGCCACTCTATCGCTGCTTGGCCTTGGCCTCCTGCTGGGGGGCATGCTTGTCATTGCAGCCAGGATTTTCTTTGTACGGGAAGATCCCCGAATTGAAGCCGTGACCGGAGCGCTTTTAGGTGCGAATTGCGGTGCCTGTGGTTTTGCGGGCTGCGCTGCCGCCGCTACTGCCGTGGTTGCGGGCAAGGCGGGCCCCTCGGTGTGCGTTGCGGGCGGTAATGCCATTGCCATCCAGGTTGCGCGCGTCCTTGGCATTGAAGTCCGCATGCGCGAACCTGAAATAGCGCTTCCGGGATGCCGATACGATCTTGAACATGCTGATCTCAAATATTTTTACAATGGATTCAGGGACTGCAGGGCGGCCACAGCGCTCTATGGCGGTTCCAAGACCTGCACCATTGGCTGCCTGGGACTTGGCACCTGCGCGCAGGCCTGCCCATTCAACGCCATTACCATGCATGGAACCCTGCCCGTGGTCAATGCGAAATTATGCACAGGCTGCGGCATATGCGAAAAAATATGTCCCAAAGGCATCATTGTCCGCACTACGAATGAAAAGCGGTTTACCAGCGAATACACGGCCGCCGAATGCACGGCTCCCTGTCAGCGTGCTTGTCCGGCCGGGATTGACATTCCCAGGTATATCAAGGCCATTGCCGAGAAAAGGTACGAAGATTCCATACGTGTCATGCGCGAAAAAAACCCTCTGCTTCTTGTCTGCGGCCGTATCTGCCCGGCGCCTTGTGAATTTGAATGCCGCCGGAACCTTGCGGACCAGGCAGTGTCTATCAATACACTCAAGAAATTCGTTGCTGACTATGAAATGGCCTCGGGCAGGCGGGTTGTTTCGCATACCGCTGAAAAGACCGGAAAAAAAGTGGCGGTGATTGGCGGGGGCGCAGAGGGTCTTACAGCGGCCTATTATCTTGCGCGGCTAGGCCATTCGCCGGTCATTTTTGAAGCCATGCCAGAACTGGGCGGCGTTCTCCGCTATGTCATTACCCGGGACCGGCTGCCAAAAGCAGCGCTTGACTGGGAGATAGATGGCATACTTCAATCCGGTGTGGAAGTAAAAACCAATTGTCTCTTTGGCCGGGACATCACCTTTGACTCCCTTTTTAATGACGGCTTTGCGGCAATTCTTTTTACCACTGGCGGCATGGACAGCAGAAAAGTGATACGCGGCCCTGCTGTTTCTGAATCCTCTATGCCAGGCGTGTACCTGAAGGTCGATTTGCTCCAGGAAGGGGCTGAGCAAAGGCTTATTTCCGGGAAACGGGTCGTCAATGCGCGGCCAGGCGCCAGGGAACTTGTTGTGGGCTTGTCTGGAACGGGCAATGTTCTAACCACGGTGAATATTAGTACCGATACGCAAGCACCAAAGGCGGTCTCGGCAGATTGTGTCATTGTTGAAACAGGCAGGCTGTCTGAAATGGTCATTGTTCCTGTGTTTGAGGAGGGCGTCCGGGTGGGCTGGCGCACAGTCGAGACCTTCAGAGGATTTTCAGAGCAGCGGAACGAGGGGCTTTTTGGCGCTGTAGAGGCAGGCAGGGTGAGCGATTATACAGCTGTGGTCAATGCAGTGGGCGCGGGCCGTAAGATTGTCAGGTCGCTCCACAGATATCTTTCGGGCGATCCTATTGAGCCTCAAAAAAAGCTGGTACATGAGACAAAAGACATCCAGAACATAGACCGCATTGAGGACCTTGAAACCATTCTACGGACCATACCTTCGCTTTTGGGCGCTGGAAGCCCTGCTGAGGCCCTCCAGATAATGCACACAGATGCGGGATTTGATGAGCAAAGCGCAGTGCACGAGGCATCGCGTTGTCTCGACTGCGGCCTGGTCTGCTATACACGGGTAAAACAAAAAGCATGATCGAAAACGGCATTATCATAAACGGGATCAAATATCCCTTTGAGAGCGGCGAAACCATTCTTGCGGTTGCGCAGCGGAACAGCATTGCTATTCCCACGCTCTGCCATCTTAAAGGGACCATTCCTACTGGCGCGTGCCGTCTCTGCGTGGTTGAGGTTGAAAAGGCCCGGAGTCTGGTACCGGCCTGTTCCATGCCCGCTGCAAAAGACATGGTGGTAAAAACCGAGAGTCCGCGTGTGGTAAAATCACGAAAGGCGACTCTCGAACTCCTTCTTTCATCGGGAAATCATAATTGCGCATCCCGCAGTGTTGACGCCAAAGAATGGACTGCATTGCAGACCAGTGCGGCAGCGTACGATGCGGGCGGGGATCTGTGCGCTGTCTATGGCGCGTGCAAACTTCAGCACTATGCCTACCGGTACCAGGTAAAGAGTTCCCGGTTCAAGGGCTCCAAACCACGCTATGCGGCCGAATATGCGAATCCCTTTATTATCAGAGACTTTTCACGGTGCATACTCTGCGGCAGGTGTGTCCAGGCATGCAACGAGCAGCAGGTGAACAACGCCATCTCTCTGGGCTACCGGGGCAAATCGGCCAAGGTGGTGACCGCCGGAGACTTGTCCCTTGCTGGATCCGACTGCGTCTTTTGCGGCGAATGCGTGCAGGCGTGCCCGGTTGGCGCGCTTGTTGAAAAAAAGGCGCGTTATCACGCCCGTCCATGGGAAACGGCCATGGTGCGCACGGTCTGTCATTTCTGCGGTGTTGGCTGCGGTCTTGTACTGCATGTAAAGGGAGGAAAGATCGTCAAGGTGACCGGAGATGAATCCGCCAAGCCCAATCAGGGCAGTCTGTGCATGCGGGGCAGGTTTGCCTATGATTTCATCCATTCCGCCAACCGGTTGGCAAAGCCCCTTGTCCGCGAAGCCAATGGTTACCGGGAGGCGTCATGGAGCGAAGCGCTCGAACTGGTGGGCAGGAAAATAATGAATGTGCGCGATCAACACGGCCCCGATGCTATTGCCTGTGTGGTGTCGCCGCGTCACACGAACGAGGACTTCTTTCTGCTGCAGAAATTCTTCAGGACCCTGGTCGGGACAAATGCCATTAACCAGTCCGAACATGCGGCCTTTTCCGGTTCCCTCATGGCCAATTCCTTCAGGGAAATAGAGGAGGCGCGGCTTTGCATAGTTATTGGCGGCAGGATCGGAGAAGATAATCCTGTGGCAACCGCCTTTGTCAAACGGGGAACATTGAGGGGAAGCCAGTTGATTCTCATAGACGCGGATACCCCAAAACTCGCTTCTTTTGCCGCGCTGCACCTGAAACCGTGCATAGGGACCGAAGACATTATTATTTCAGCCCTCATTGGCGCCATTTCCGCGGACAAGGCTGGTGCGGTTACGGGGGTGAGCTCTGCTGATATTGAATCCGCCAAAGCGCTCATTGCTCAGCAGGGACCGGCGTTGGTTGTATACGACGGCGCGGCAGTGCAAAGCCTCGAAACGTTCGAGAACATCAAAAAACTTGGCAACGGTAACATCAATTCTTTTTCAGGCAACAATAATACACTGGGCGCCTGTCTTATGGGAGCATTGCCGGATTATTATCCCGGATTCCTTGAGATTGCGCCAAGTCCGGGAAAAAACCAGTTCGAACGGTTGTGGGACTGCGGACTTACCAACGCAAAGGGACCAAATCTTGAAAAAGTCGCTGAAGCATGCGGGACCGGCAAAATAAAGATGCTTTTTTGCGTGGGTGAGAATACCCTTCTTCAGGGTATGGAACAGGCCACGGTCGACTATACAGTCGCTTTTTCCCTTTTCAAAGGCGTGGACGCCGATATGGTGCTTCCTCTGGCCGCCTGGTCAGAGTACGACGGTACAACAATCAGCAGCCGTAGGCAGGTGAACATGGTGCGTACCGCGGCGCCTGTTTTTGGTCAGGCAAAACCGGTATGGGAGATTTTTTCGCTTCTGGCGCGGCACATGGGGGCTTCCTGGAATCATGAGTCGGCCCGTGATATTTGGGAACAAGAAATTCTCGCAACAGTTCCTGAACTCACTGGCCTTACTTACGAGTCGCTTGAAAAAGGCGGCAGGGAATACGCGCTTATACCCGATCATCGCTATCCTGATATTATCCACAAGGCTTGGCGTTCGGGTGAATACCATAGTAAAAAGTTGTGCGAGGAGAGCGTTGGCGTTGGTCTGGTAACCCCGGCGCCCAATGCATCAGATACCAGGGAGCGGCTCAAGGAATTTCTTGCTGCCGGACATCTTGACGGTAAAAAGAAAGACCTGGACGCCATACTCAGCGCGTATCGCGGAAAAACAGGCGGCCTTATTCCGGTTTTACAGAAGGCGCAGGAAGTGATCGGCTATCTTCCATTGCCCGTTCAGTCGTATATTGCCCTTGGACTCAATCTGCCGGCAAGCGATGTCTTTGGCATTGTGTCGTTCTACTCATTTTTCTCCATGAAACCGCGCGGAAAAAACCAGATAAAAGTGTGCATGGGCACCGCTTGTTTTGTAATGGGCGCCCAGGAAATCGTGAAGGAGTTTGAGGAGCGTCTGGGTATTTCCGTGGGCGGCGTTACGCCTGACCGGCAGTTTTCACTTGAGATGGTGCGCTGCCTGGGCATGTGTGGTCTTGCGCCCGCGGTCATGATAAATAACGATGTCCATGCAAAACTGACGCCTGCAAAGACCGCGCAGTTACTTGAACAATACCGGAGGGCCCAGTGACGGAAAAACTGACCATGGATGGGCTTGCAGCGCTCGCCCGGCGCTCCCGTGAAGAGCGCGAGGGTTTCCGGGCGCGGATCACTGTCCATATGGGGACGTGCGGACTCTCAGCAGGGGCCCAGGCGGTCTTCGATGCATTTGCTTACGAAGCGAAAAACCATGCGGACATACACGTTTCCGCTTCAGGGTGCGCGGGCATGTGCAGCAGGGAACCCATGGTCACTGTTGAAGTAAAAGGTTTTCCACGGGTAATATATTGTGATATTACTCCGGACAAGGTCCGGAAGGTCTTTGCCAGCCATGGTATGGAGAACAGGCCTGTGGTTGAATACGCCCTTGCCCAAGGTTTGGAATCGGTCCACTAAACAGAGAAGAATATGGCTGAATCATTCGCATTTATACCGCATCTGAAGGATGTGGGCTTTTTCAAGGACCAGTTGCTTGTGGCGTTGCGCAACAGAGGCTCTCTTGATCCTGACAGTATCGAGGACTACATTGGCAAGCAGGGATATGCCGCTGCAGCAAAAGCGTTGTCTAGCATGACTTCGGGCGAGATAATCGAGGAGATACTGAAATCAGGCCTGCGCGGCAGGGGCGGAGCGGGTTTTTCCACGGGCATGAAATGGAAATTCTGCGCCGATGCGCAGGGACCGGTCAAATATATTGTCTGTAATGCCGATGAGGGCGATCCAGGCGCCTTTATGGACCGCTCATTGCTTGAGGCGGACCCCCATGCGGTCCTTGAAGGCATGGTCATTGCCGCAAAGGCCATTGGCGCAGGACAGGGATTCGTTTATGTGCGTGCTGAATACCCCCTTGCAATCGAGAAACTGCACAAAGCGGTTACCCAGGCACGTGTTATGGGATTGCTGGGCGTAAATATTTTGAACACTGGTTTTTCGTTTGATATTGAAATCTATCCTGGCGCGGGCGCTTTTGTGTGCGGCGAAGAAACCGCTTTGCTCCGTTCGCTCGAAGGCAAACGGGGTATGCCCAGACCGCGGCCGCCCTTTCCAGCGATCAGAGGTCTTTGGAACAGACCCACGGTCATCAACAATGTGGAGACATTGGCAAACGTGCCGCACATTATCCTCAACCGTTCCGAATGGTATGCACAACTGGGTCCTGAGAAGAGCAAGGGTACAAAAGTCTTTGCCGTTTCAGGCGTTATAGAAAACGTGGGCCTTGTCGAGGTACCCATGGGCATACCTCTTGCCACCATTGTGAATGATATTTGCGGCGGCTCAAAAAACAAGAAGCGGTCGATCAAAGCGGTACAGATGGGCGGCCCATCGGGCGGGTGTCTGCCTGTTTCCCTGTTGAATACTCCGGTTGATTACGAATCCATCATTGCCACAGGCGCTATTATGGGTTCGGGCGGCATGGTGGTCATGGACAACACGACCTGCATGGTCGATGTGGCGAAATTTTTTCTCGGTTTCACGGCCGACGAATCGTGCGGCAAATGTACGCCCTGCAGGGAAGGCACGGCCCAGCTGCTTGAAAAGCTCAAGGACATTACCGACGGCAGGGGTAAAGAGGGTGATATTGAATTTCTCGAGGAACTTTCGCGCTATATCATTGATTCATCGCTGTGCGGGCTGGGACAGACAGCGCCCAATCCAGTGCTTACCACAATCGGGTATTTCAGGAGCGAGTACGAGGCGCATATCAGGGACAAAAAATGCCCGGCAAAACGGTGCGTTCCCCTGCTTGAATTTGCGGTCTATCCGGACAAATGCAAGAAGTGCGGCCTTTGTTTCAAAGCGTGTCCGGTTAACGCGATTGCCTGGGAAAAGAAGCAGGTCGCGGTCATTGATCGTTTAAAATGCACGAAATGCATGAGCTGCTTCGCTGCATGTCCCTATGACGCGATATTCTGATCATAAAAAACCCGCGAATATACGGATGTCAGGGCGCGTGCGCTTTTTTTTGATGTAAGCGAGCGCAAAGATTTTCCAGGTTCGACAATAGGGCAGGATCACAATCATAACCGTTTTCCACAGCCTTTTGTAAGTACAATAAGGCGTTATCGGCGTCCCTTTGCTTGTAATAGATTTCAAAAACATTGTAATAAAAATTGCCCGCCTTTTTCGGGTCCTTTTCAGCAAATGTAACAAAAGACTGTATCGCAAGGCCGGGCCGTCCCACCAGCTCATAGATCCGACCCAGGTTGATTTGCGCGTCCGTTAATCTTGGATCAAGGGCGATTGCCTGTTGGTATTCCTGAATGGCTTCTTCATACTTTCGCTGTTTGAAATATATAAAGCCGGTATTCGCGAAAAAACGAGGGGTCTTACTTGCCGCAATGGCCTTTTTTAGATATACAAGAGCGCTGTCAAATTCACCCCTGGCAATATGAAAATCGGATATCTGTTCATAATTATAACCGACCAGCGGATTTTCGAGCGGCCTGTTCCGCAGCTCAACAAGATTTTTAAACCTGTTTGTCGATCTTACAGGCGAGCTATTGACCATGACCCAGCTCATGGTATGCAATGCGAGCAGACCGATGAGTAGTATTTTTATGACCGGATTTTCATGAAGAATCTTTCGGGACGCGATGTGATATGCCGCAAAACATGTATAGACGAACGCTGGCACGGAAAACAGGTCCCAATCCCTGAACATTTCGATTTTCGGGTCCATGAAAAAGAAAAACAATAGGTATCCGGCAAAAGCGAGGAGTAAAAAGACAGAGTAGCGGTCCTGGTAGGTTTCTTTCCTCAGCAGAAGGACCGGCAATATGAGAAACGCGATTGGTGATACAAGCATCTGTTCGTTAAAATAATCGAGGAGATGCTGGGTGCTGAACACCGCATATTCCCCCTGGCATATCGGAAGGAACACATGTTTTTTCCCTCCCAAGACCCCCCGTTCCCTGAGCATGTCAATATATGTGGAAACCTTGATGTCAAACATAACGATCACGACTCCAGCGAGAATCATAATCACAAGACCGGCGACAGAATACTTGAGTATGTATTTCTTTATTTCACCCTTCCCTTGCAGCCAGATCAAATACATCGCGGATGGCGCAAGAAGCGCGCCTGTCTGGTGCAGGCATAGTGTCACTGCCAGGAAAACCAATGGAATTTCAGCCCTGATTCTTTTTGATACCGCAAGCAGGGCCAAATACAGATATACCATTATTGAAACAAAATACATCGCGTACGATTCGACGTATCCGAAAAAGACATAGAGATAGCCGGAAAAGAGTATAAAGAAAAAAGCGAAAATCCGGCCATCGGTTTCAGTGGTAATGGTTTTTGCGAAAGCGAGTGTAATCAGCGTATAACAGATTCCCATAAGGCAGCTTATTACTGAATACGAAACAAAGGGTGTCAGACCATGTGGCAAGAGAAGGTATTTATAGAGTACGGCATGGATAAAAAAATCAATGGCGTCGGATGCGTGGTATACATACCCGTTCTTCAACCAGACCAGAAGGAGATCGCCATCGCCCAGATATGAGGTTTGTGCACGGAAAAACCAGGCTGCAACGGCAAAACCAACGGCTACTGCGCATGCGAGTGCGCGGTTGCCCAACTTGAGTATCATGAGTTTTGAAAGCAGGGTTTTGCGGAACACGATAATTGCCAGGAACGCCATACCCGCAATACAATGAAAGATTATCCGGGGGTAGATAAAATGAAGGGAATGCAACCCCCACATACTTGCATGGTATTTGACTGCCGCGATTACTTCAAGACCTATGAGTCCAATGATACAAAGACTGATAGCGGTAAATGTTATCGCTTTTTTACGGTTAGGATACAGAGATATGACAACAGTATTCACAAGTACATTAATGCCGTAAAAAGTATTATTCAGACCACCTGCAGCGTTTTTTCTTCCCTTTGCAGCACTTCTCCTATGCATGCGGCTTGTGTATGGCCGGCATTCCGGAGATCGCTTAACGCCTGTTCCACATGCTCTGGTTTTATGCACATGAAAATGCCGCCCGATGTCTGGGCGTCACAGAGGAGCATTTTAAGGGTATAATCGACCTGCGTAAATGAAGCGTCCGAATCAACGAAGTCCAGGTTTCTGAAGGCTGCGCCTGGAATGCAACCCAAGTCCGCAAGTTCGTACGCACCGTTCATGAGCGGGACAGTTATTGAATTGATCTTTATGGTTACCTTGCTGCCATGTGCCAGTTTTAGCGCATGACCCAAAAGGCCAAAGCCGGTAATGTCTGTCCCGCTTTTCACATCATACTTCTGCATGACCGCGCACCCATGCTTGTTGAGGACTTTCATGGAAGCCAGGGCCGCTGCATAGTCTGGTTCAGCGCATTCTCCGATTCTTTTTCCCGCTGCTATTGTCCCGGTACCAATGGGTTTTGTCAGGATAATCGCATCCCCTGGTTTTGCGGCAGCATTGGTAATGATTTTATCCGGATGTATTGTTCCTGTCACTGCAAGACCATATTTCGGCGGATAGTCGTCAATGGTGTGGCCGCCCAAAATGACCGCGCCAGCTTCATTTACTTTGTCGAGTCCGCCTGCCAGGATATCCCGCAAAACGTCCAGGGGGATCTTATTTGAAGGAAACATGACCAGATTGAGCGCGGTAAGCGGGGCGCCGCCCATGGCATAGACGTCGCTTAAGGCATTGGCAGCGGCAATCTGACCGAATTCAAAGGGGTCTGAACAGATCGGAGAGAAGAAATCGGTTGTCTGAATGAGGGCCATGGTATCGGAGATTTTGTATACACCCGCGTCATCGTGCGTTTCGATATCAACGAGCACCCGGTCGTTTTTCGGGATGACTAAGCCCTGTAAGGCCTGCGCAAGGTGCTGCGGCGAAAGTTTTGCCGAGCAGCCGCCGTATTCAACTGTGGTGAGAAGGTCAAAAGCCATTGCACGTGCTTTGGTAAATATGTTTTATGATAAAATATAATAATGATGTTCACCGGTGTGTGAAATTTTATTGGTGCGTCAATTCGTCGCACATCCGGTAGGGGTTAATTGCCATCAGCCCCTACGGATGTGAATGGTCCGGGAATATAACCCGCATTTCGTTCTATTCGTGCCTCGCCCTGTGCGAATAATATATTTTTCCTTTTATGAAAAACGTAATGCCCGCTGAATTCGTCGCCTTTGATATCGAGACAACGGGACTCGACGCAAAAAAAGACGACATCATCGAACTTGCCGGCGTGCTCTTCAAGAACGGGGAACCGTCCGGTGAATTCGCGACATTCATCAAGACCGATAAAAAGGTGCCGCCACACATCACCATTCTTACCGGTATAAAAAACGAGGACCTTGAGGGAGGACAGGATCTGGCCACGGCGCTCTTTTCATTCTTTGAATTTGCGGGAAAACGCCCCATGGTTGCCCACAACAGCTCATTTGATGTCAAATTTCTGAATGAAAAAATGGGATCGCTTAAAAAGGGCGAAGTGAAGAACGTCATATACGACACCCTGCTTCTTGCCCGGCTTGGTATTCCAGACCAACCAAGCTACAAACTCGAGAACCTCTCCAAAGTCCTAAACGTCCATTCCGGAACAAGCCATCGTGCAAAGGCCGACGCAGACGCATGCGGCAAAATATTCGTGCACGCGCTCACGTCAATTTCCCGGTTTCCTGACGCGAAACTTCATGCCCTTGGCCGCCTTGTGGGCAAACATGAAACTGAGACCGCAAAGCTTCTCCGTTCCCTGGTGCCTGAAACCGCGGCCAAGCCGGCCAGACGGAGGTTCAAACCCCAGCCAGAGCCATTAGTTGCGTCTGATACGGCCCAGACCGTTGACGAACACGAGATTGAATGCGTTTTTATCAATGGCGGGCTTCTGTCGCAGGAACTTGAAGCATACGAATTCAGGCCTGGTCAGCTTGCCATGGCCCATGCGGTGCGCCGGGCGTTCAACGACCGCGAACTCCTGGTCGCCGAGGCCGGCACAGGCACGGGTAAGTCGCTTGCATACCTGATCGCGGCAATCTACTTTGCGGTAAAAAATGGCGTGCGTGTCGCCATTTCCACCAGGACAAAGGCGCTCCAAGATCAAATATTTCAGAAGGAGATACCCTTTCTTGCCCAACGGTTGGATGTGGAATTCAGGGCAACGCTTCTCAAAGGCAGGTCCAACTATGTCTGTCTACGAAAATGGCACGAACTGCTCCGGTCTTCGCACCTCCTGCTTCGTGGCCGCGAAGCTGACAATATCCTGCCGCTTATACCCTGGATAGAAGAGACGGAGAGCGGTGACGTGGCCGAATGCCTTGGTTTCAATGAGAAGGAAAACAGGATCATCTGGGCGAAAATAGCTTCTGATCACACCGCCTGTCTGGGAAACCACTGTCCCTATTTCAATGAATGTTTTGTCATGCGCAAGCGGCGGGAAGCCTTGTCGTCGCACATTGTGGTGGTCAATCATGCGCTCTTTTTTACTGATCTCAAATCAGACGGTTCTCTTTTAGGCCGGTTGGCCCATGTCATTTTTGACGAGGCCCATTCCCTTGAGGACGTGGGACGGAAGCACCTGGGCGATGAAGCCTCGCATGTGGCGTTCTCAACAGCCCTGCAAAAACTCCATCAGAAAGACGAGGAGGGCCACGGCCTTCTCAGGTATATTGAAAAAATCCTGGGAAAAGCGCAGGGCCGCAAGGCGGCGGACCTTTTAAAGGACTGTGAACGGCTGACCGATATGGTTTCCCTAGCGGAGATGAACTCGGTCAAATTTTTCCGGTCCCTGGGTGCGGCGCTCAGGAAAAAAGGGGGTGATAAGCAACGGTTTACCGGTACGCTCGCGGACGCGGTTTCTCTGAAGGGCGACATGCTCGACCTTGGCGGCTTTATCGCATTGCTGAAGACGTTTGAGTCGAACGTGGGTGAAATCGCGGAATCGAACGACGAATTAAAAAACGCCTTTTTCGACCTTGCCTCGGCGGTGCACGACATAGCGTCCCTCTATGCGAACTTTTTGGCGATTATCAGAGGAGAAGACGACAGCTCGATTTTCTGGACCGAAGCCGCAACGAATCCGATCAATACGAAAATATTCCGCGCGCCCCTCGAAATCGCCAGTATTTTTAAGGAGCGTTTTCTTTCCCTTGCACAGACCGCTGTGTTCACCTCAGCCACGCTGGCGGTAAACAGGGATTTTGCGTATTTCCGCGAGCGGGTCGGCATAACAGGCGCTGAGGCTGAGCGGAGCGTGCAGACCATTGTCGATTCTCCATTCAGAATGGGGGAACAGGTCCGTTTCTGCACTGCGAAGGGCATTGACGCACCCGATAGCGCCGGTTATCCTGCGCAGGTTGCGGACATTATCACCCGGCTTGCCGGTCACGGGCGGAACATTCTGGCGCTTTTCACATCGCGGGAAATGCTCAGAAATGTGTATGCGCACCTTGCCGAGTCTTTTCTTGCGCAGGCGCGCCCCCTGTTCGCGCAGGACATCACCGGTCCAGGCTACCAATTGGTCGAAGAGATGAAGAAAAATCCCGGCGCGGTGCTATTAGGCACCGATTCCTTCTGGGAAGGCATTGACCTTCCGGGAGAACACCTGGAAATCCTGATCATTGCCCGGCTGCCCTTTGGCGTTCCCGCTGACCCCATTGTCCAGGCGCGAGCCGAGGCGTGCGAAAAAAGGGGCGAAAACGCCTTTATGCGGTTTTATCTTCCCGACGCGGTCATCAAATTCAGGCAGGGCGTGGGCAGGCTCATCCGCAGGGAAAAGGACCATGGCGCGGCCATTGTCCTTGATGGCAGAATCATTGAAAAATCCTACGGGTCGTTTTTTAAAAACTCCGTGGGCTCGGACCTGCAGGTATACAGCGACCGTGAAACATTACTCGCAAGAGTAGGCGAGTGGTTCGAGGGAAAACGGTGAACCATGGCGGAAGAGGAAAAAAAGGGCAAGCGCCGGTTTGTCGGCGTCCATTTCGCCTGCTGCAACGTGTACCAGCGTATCTATGTGAATAAGGCTGAAAATGGGTATTGGGGCGCTTGTCCGCGGTGCGGCAAGCAGGTGCGGTTTGTCATTGGCCGCACAGGCACGGATAGCAGGTTTTTCCAGGCGCAGTAACTGGATAACCGCACGGTTCAACGGCGCTCACCGTATGGTAAAAAGGCTATTTGAATTCCTTATCCAGAATTTCCTGAATCAGCCGTTCTAGCGAAATGGGATAGTACTGGATATCGGGACAGCCGACGACCGCGGTATCGACCACTTCCCGTCTCAGCATTTCATCAAGTACTGTGTGCTCGTGCGTTGGCGCGTCGTCCTCGCTTAGCTCAATCTTCAGGTCTTCGTTCTGCACCTTCAGGTTGCTGTACCGTGATGAATAGAGGAACGAAAAGACCCTTCCCACCAGTTGCTGGTTCATCAATTCCTTCTCGAAGATTTCGCCCAGGGTGGGGTTTTCGGGGTTGGGCGTGAATATGAGTTTTGGCGACACGTGGATGCGGCCGCGTATTTCAATGGAACTGTTTTTCCGCGCGCTGTCCGGGCCTATGAGCACATAGGGCAGCTTATGATATCCGGCGATGATGCCGGTATAGGGTTTGCGAAGGATACGGGTGGTGTTCCGTATCATTTCCACAAGCCGGGGGTCCAGTTTATCGAACATGGCTATTTTTTCAGCAGTTTTTTACGTTCGTATTTAAGGATAGGGTCGCATTTGCCCGGGAATTTTTCCGTTATTTTGTCGAGACACTTGCCGCCAGCGTCCAGCTTTTCGCATTGCTTGCAGCAGGATTCGAACCATTCGTCAGATATTCCCCGGGGTTTGGCGGCAGGCGCAGCGCCTCCTTCGTCAGGGGACATGGCTTTTTCCAGGATGCCCTGGGCAGTTTCAAGCACTTTTTCAACCTCTTGCTGCGGATAGCGCTGTTGGATAATCTGCACATACATGCTCAGCGCCTGTTGCAGGATCGCTTTTTCCTCATCTGAAAATAACGGCATGGACAGTTCCTTTCCTGATGGCTATCATACTAAAATAACTGGTGTCAGCCCTTGCGGTCAACAAAGCAGATGCCGTGCTGTTTGAGCGTGTCGATATGCACGTAGAATTCACTGTTGCCGGGCAGGTGCGCGCCGTCCGCGTACCAGAGCACATGGGCCCAGCGCGCGGTGTCGTGCAGGATGTCCGGCGCCATGTTGGGAAGCGCGGATATGACTTTTTCGTTGAAGATCGTTCCATTGTCGCCCGGAAAGAGGCCCATATACACAATCTCGGATTCCACCAGGTCGTTGAAAAAGTGGGTTCCCAGGGAGAGGTCGGGGGAAATGTATTCATTCATGCTCTCGATTTCACAGATGACCGATACGGTATTTATATCGGCAAAGGCGACCGGCACGCCCAGCGAGGGAGTGGTGGTGCCCCATCTGCCCGGACCAACAAGCATGATGATTTTGTTCCGGTCGCTGTTGTCCTTTTTTATCAGCTGGCCGATGACTCTTGCGAGCGCATAGCGGTCATTAATTTTCATCTGGCCGTATTCAGACGGCGCCACATAGAGCAGCCTGTCGATTGATGTATTGATGCTTCTGCCGATGATGGGACCGAGCGTTTCGAGAAAGATGTTCTCTTTCCGTATGTTGACAGAGGGCGGGGGTATTTTGCATAATTCCTTCACGTAAAAAGGCCTGCATTGGACCAGGTTGATCCTGTACGAACCGTCGTCCAGGAAATTCGCGGTAAACTCTATGTCAAAGGGATAGTGGAGCGCGTCGCGGAGGGTCTGGATGAGCAGACGCATGTCTTGGATGAATTCCGTATTTGTGAGCAGCGGGTCGAAGGTGAGTACCGGCGCCAGGCGCGCCTTTTCAGGAGGAAGCGATTCGTCGTAGCTGGAAAAAATTGAGATCGGGACTTCAGGGACCTCTTTTACAATATCATCAACATTGCTAGAGACCAGCTGGCCCGCCCGCAGGTCGAGTACATCCACGCGGTGCTGCGAGAATTTACGTATGCCTTCAGCGCTTTCGGGCCGCTTGAAAGGTTCGTTCAGCGCGACAATCCGGGTATAGTCGTGATAGGTATGGTCCACCGCGCGTGTGCCCAACCCGAACACAAGACGCATGACCCCTGCCGCAGGGTCAATTGCTTTGTCCCACACATACGGGTTATACGAATAGGCGACGCCCGCCAGGTGGGGGAAAAAGAGCGAACCGTACGTTGTACCGGACACGCGCTGAACAATGAGGGCCATCTGCTCCTCTTTTTCGAGCAGGCCGTGCCTGGCGCGGTAGTGGAGTGCCTCGCGGCTCATTGAGCTGGCGTAAATGGTGCGGACCGCGGCGATAAAGGATTCGAGCCGTTCAATGGGCGTTCCCTGGTTGGTGCAGAAGACGCTTTCATATTTTCCCGGGAAAGCATTGCCAAAGTTATCCTCGAGCAAGCTGCTTGATCGCACGATGATGGGGGATTGGCCGAAATAGTTGAGCATTTCAATGAATTGCTTTTTAATGTATTCGGGGAATGAGCCGGAGAGCATGCGTTCCTGCGCTTCCTCGGCCCGGTCAATGTATAGTTCCGGGTCCTTGAGTTTGTGGCGGTCCCACCAGCACCCGTTTTGTACCAGGTAGGTGTAGAAGACATCGGACCCAATGAAGAAGGAGTCGTGCGCTTCGAGCCGTCCGCGCCAGAGGACGCCGGACTTATCGAGAATGGCGCGCGCTAGCAGCATACCGAGCGCTTTGCCGCCGATGAGTCCGGTACCGATCATCCGTTTCCTGATGTTGAGCAGGTCGGCAAGGTCGAAAAATTTCTGGGCAAGCTCAAGGTGCTTGGGGTCCCTGGTTACCGCCATACGGAGGATCCGCTGGAAATACCGTTCAGCGTCAGATGTTGCCGTTCGTCCGGCAGCCTTGTCCTCGCAAATCTCCTCCGCCTCGGCAAAGGTCCTGGTCCAGATGCCAAGTCTGTGAATAGTGAAATCGAGCCAGGGCTGGGGGACGCCGGAAAGGATTTCAGAGATTGTGGCGCTGCAGTTAATAGGTTTGAAAAGGTTTTTGTCCCATTCATGCAGCATATACATGGTGGGGGAGTAGCGTTTCAGGACCTTCTGCGGGTGCACGTAAAATTTATTTTTGTCCCGGTAGACGTCGAGAATAATCTGGGCGGTCGCGTTGATGCCGTCAGTGGCATGGGACGAATGGTGGTTTTGCAACAGGGAGAAATAGGCGACCGTGTCGTATTTGTGGAGGTAGGGACAGGTGAGCATGAAAAAATTTCCCAGCATGCGATCACTGTACCAGTCAACGCTGAGATCAGTCAGACAGTCAAAGACATAATAGACGCCTTTGCCATTTTTCTCGATGACCGCGAAAATTTCAGAAATAAAATGATCGAACCCGTTCTCCGGATGCAGACGTACGGTTTCGGTGTTTTCTTCAACGCCCAGCAATTCATGATTTTGCGCAAAGCGGAAATAGACCAGTTTTCTTTCCGTTGTTCGCGCCCCTTCGACAAAAGGAGTCACAAATGCCTGGTAGTCATCGATTGAGTCTATCTGCCAGACAATATTGTCGCCGCTCAAAACCCCTTTGAGGATGCTGTCCAGGCCGAAAAGACCGGTGCTCAAACCGTTAGATTCTTGATGCATGGTTAAAAGATAATTGTTCCCTTTCGCCGCTTGCAATTGGCTGATGTTATATATATCTTTACTAAGGACATACCATGGCTGTTTTTAGCGGTGTTCTTTGTGTTTTCTTTACGCTGGTTTCCGCGGTCTGGTCAGCGGAAAACGAGGCGCTTTTTGTGAATGAGGCCCAATTTATAGGTGGCGCCAGCGACGCGAACGGCCTCTCAGCCGGAGACATACGCGATGCGTTGTGGAATGAACTCTCAAAGACCGGCAAATATGCCATGACCGCCGAAGATTCGGTATTGTCCAGTCCAGAACTGAAGGACATGTCGCGCAGTGTACTCTATAATCCGTCGAGCGCCAGTTATTTTGGCTCGCGGATCGGTGTTACGCTCGTGGTGCTTACACGCGCGCGGTTTATAGACAACAATATTTTTTTTCAGGCGGGGCTCTTCGACGTTGAGATGGCTGAGATGATAGCCGAGGCCAAGGTGTCGTGCCCCAACAATGAAAGCGCTATCAGGCAGACCGCGCTTCCTGAATTGGCCAGGGGCCTTTCAGGCATTCAACAGGAAACCAGCGCGGAGCGTGCGTCCGGGTCGCAGAAGCCGCGGTTCAGCAACAGTCTGAAGTGGATGGCCATTGGCGCGGCCATAGTCACTTTTTCATACTTTACCATAAATGCGGCCCTGAAACCAGAACCCGAACCTTCACCTACCAGCCAGACCAACATCGATCTCTCATGGTAAAACCGCTTTTTCTTTTTATCCTATGCCTGCTAACGGCCATGTTTGTTCCTATGGGCTGTCAGAAACAGCGGCCGGATTCAGTTGAAATGGAGACAAACCTTTCAATCAGCATTGCTTGGATGGATGGGGGGGATACGGTTGCGCCGCTGCTGGTGGACACTGTCCGGGTCATCATCGAATCTCCTGATCTCGAATACACGGTCGTCAGGAGCTATGCCTTTACCTCCCACAATGGGTCGCTTCCCGAACTGCCGTATGGCATAGACATCACTGTCACTGTCGAGGGACTTGATTCGGCAGGTAACGTCATTTATCGCGGATCAACCATGCAATCGGACCTTGAGCGCGGTGAGGCATCGGCCGAAGTGACGGTCCATCTGCTGCCTCCTGTCGCACCTATAAATCTCCAAGCCCAGCTCTTCGATTTCGACCGTGTTTTTCTGCGATGGGAGATGCGCACCCGGACCACGGATTCGTTTGTCGTGGAACGGCGGCAGGGTTCATCGGGCCAATATACGGCCTGGGGTTCAGGCGTTGCCATGGCATTTACAGACAGCGGACTTCTACCTGGTGTTTCGTACCGTTATCGTATCAGTGCGGCCAATGTAGGCGGGGTTTCGGCGTATTCCCCTGTGGTTGCCGTGACCACGCCGATTGCAGATACCACGGGACCGGTCATAACCGTGATTTCACACAGGTCGATTGATACGTCAGCGCAGAGGGTGATCAGCATCTATGGCCTGGCCAGCGACACCAACGGGATTTATTCCCTGACCATGAATGATTCCGCCCTCACGCTTTCCGGAAATTACTGGCAACAGGATGGCATCATTCTCTCCAATGGCGCCAATCTCTTTGTTTTTACCGCCCTGGACAATACTCCGTGGCGCAACGATGGCGTCCGGACCATCCGGATTTATTATAATGCGAATTATGTTGATACGGTCAATCATACGCCGGTGTTCAGGGTTGGCGCGAGCAACCTTGCCGGGCTTATCAAAGCGGGTGATACATATACCAGGGTCCTTGAGGCCACGGACCGCGATTCATTCAACGTACTGACCTATTCGGTTAGCCCGCCCCTCATGCTGGTTGACAACACTACCATTGCCTGGATACCTACAGTGGCTGATACTGGCATTCATACGGTCTATGCGAAGGTCCAGGACCAGGACGGGGCGTATGATTCAGTTGCCTGGACAATCACGGTTTTTAATCCGGATTTTAATGTCGCCCCGGTTTTTTTGACCCTGCCCGCGAACATGACAAACAGAATTCTTGCCGGTCAGACATATGCCGATACTGTAGAAGCGATGGACCTTGACCAGGGCGACCATCAGCGGTACAGTATTACGAGGGGACCAGCTCGCATGGTCATTGATAGTATCACCGGCATCATTACCTGGCTGCCCAAGAACGACAATGTAGGATTCAATGCCATTACTGTCCAGGTACGCGACGACTCCAATGCCACGGCCTCTCTTTCCTGGAACATTGAGGTCCAGCATCCTTCCGTGGTTTCATTCTCCGCGGGTCACGATACCACGGTCTCAATAAACGATACGGTACGGCTGCGTCCAGCCATTGTCATGCGCACGGGTAGTACTGTGGACCGGTATGAGTGGGATATTGGCGTCTCCGGAACATTCACGCATATCTCGCACGCTGATACTGATATCGTGGCGCCGTCGCTTCCCGATTCTCCCTATGTCTGCGTTTTGCGCATTATCTGTTCAGAGGGTGACACTGTTTCAGGACAGGTTGGCGTAACTGTTGTTCTCGATCCGCCTGTCGCCCATGCCGGGCAGGACAAGCTCGCCGCGCGAAACGAGACTGTCAATCTTTTGGGGAGCGGCGCTGATGTCTATGGTACGATCAGCGCGTACGCGTGGGACCTTGGCAACACAGGCTCGTTTGTAGCAAGCGTGGATGGAACGATTTCGTTTATCATGCCCGATTCCGTACTGCAATACGTTTGCGTACTGCGCGTTACTGACAACGATGGCAATGCCGCGGTTGACACATTGATTGTAACCTCAATCCAGACCACTATGGTACTGGTCGATCAGGGAACGTTTTTTATGGGCACGGTCCGGGGAGAATCTGATGAGGCTCCGGTACGCACGGTCAATCTATTGTCTTTCCGTATCGACAGTACAGAGGTGATCCAGAGCGCTTATAGTACTCTTATGGGAGTTAATCCCTCCACGTTTCCCCATCCTACCCAGCCCTATCCGGTTGAGAGCGTCACCTGGTTCGACGCGTTGCTCTATTGCAACGCAAAGAGCAAGCAATCCGGACTCGATACCGTGTACTCCTATTCGCATATTGATGGCATACCGGGCAATGGCTGTACCGGACTCACGGACCTTGCCATCGATTATGGCATCATGGGGTATCGGCTGCCCACTGAAGCTGAGTGGGAATTTGCCTGCCGTGCCAACAATGCGTCAGATACTTCCAAACTTTATTTCTGGGGGAATGACACCACTGTCGCGGGTGCCTATGCGGTGTATGGCCGCGCTTCGACAGTGCAAGTACGGACCAAAGAGCCCAATAGCGATTCCCTCTATGATATGGCAGGCAATGTGTGGGAGTGGTGCAATGATTGGTATGGCGCCTATAATTCAGGACAGCAGGACGATCCAATAGGGCCGGCAACAGGGTTTGCCAAAGTCATTCGCGGCGGCAGCTGGCAAAACCCGGTGAACGCGGTCAGGGCCATGAATCGGGAATTTGGCCTGCCAAACTGGAAAAGCAGCCTTGTTGGATTTCGAACAGTTCTGCCCATACGGTAGCGGCGCGGGCGCTTTGTATTGAAATTTCCCTTGGGCAAAACGTATTTTTTTTGTCAAACGGGAGATGATTATGAAGCTTTATTTTTTTGCCGTATCCATGCTTATCGCCGCTTCAGTCCTGTTCTCGGAAGAGACTATCCTCAATCTTTCCGGAACAGTGGACAAAATATTTATCGGGAAAGACGCCAAAATTACTGCGGTCTGCCAAAAGATCGGGAATGCAAAGACTGCGGTCAGTCTTTTCACCAAGGGGAGCAGGCTAAAAAACACCATCGATGTTGCCGGTATCATTGGTTTCCTCGATAACGACGGATTTGAGAAATACCTCGCCTTTGTCGAACTGGCCGCGCCGGCCAGCGATGGGCCGCAGCCCGACGCGAAGGTTTTTTTTGTCGATGTGTCGACTGGTGAACAGGTAAAATCAAAACTTTCGGTCCAACCCGGCTCTCCAGGCCGCTGGGCAGGCAAAGGTCTCCAGTATTATATTTATGGCAAACTGTGCATCATTTCCAAAACAGGGGTCGATATAGACCGCAAGTCGAGTATCAGGAATTCCGAGATAAACAAGGATTTGACCTGGACTTCAAACCCCATTGTTCAACCGGCTGAAGGGGGGAAAATACGGGTCACTATTGAGCTCGAACATCTGCCCAATAACGATATGATCAATATTGAGTCGTTTGTCATCCCGGACGACAGCGTTGTTCTCCATTGCTTTACCGACGACGGCAACTATCTCTACTATCGCTCGGGGCCCAATCCGGCCATTTACGATCTTAAGACCCGGCAGAGTCTTGCCGCCGATAATATAACGTATAAATTGCCCAAATATTTCGGGTACTATTTAGGAGATGAACGTTGTTTCTTTTTTCATGATTATTATTCAATTACCGTGCTCGACCGTGACAAGTTCGCCATCAAGGAAGTGGTGCCCAATCCTTTTAATCCTGAGCATGTGCGTATATTGGGATCGGACAAAAAGAACATCTACGGCGTATTGATCAACGAGCAAAACGGGAAAAAAGACCTGACCAAGCTGTTTAAACTCAACTTGATCAATTCTGAGACAGCGCTGGTCGACCTGCCTCTCGGTACGGTGCGCGCCTGGGTTGCCGTCGGTGAAGGGTATTATTATTATGTCGATGGAAAAATGCTGAAGTACGCTTCATGTTCAATAAAATGACCAGGAGGTAGGGCCAGTGATCAAGACCATTCTTTTTGCCAGCTTGCTGGTGTGTTCGGCGATAGGCGCTGAATCGTACCACATTATTTTTACGGGACAGAGTGAAGGGGCCTATGGCCCCTGCGGCTGAAAAGCCCATCCAAGCGGCGGTCTGTCGCGAATAGACAATTTTTGCTCGGAATACAAGCAGAAAAACGGGCAATTTCTCATGCTCGACGCGGGAAACTACTGTTCCACCAAGGGTCGCGAACAGAAAGTGCTTTCTGAATATTTTATGCGCGCCATGAAACCCCTGAATTATTCAGCGGTGCTGGTTTCAACAAATGAGATGGCTCTTGGACTCGATTTTCTCCTTGAGACCAACAAAAAGGCGTGCCTGCCCCTGGTTTCCTCCAATATCACTGACCAACTGGGAAAGCCCGTTTTTACTGACCTGCTCCAGGTGGGCTACAAGGGGCTCAAAGTGAGTATATTGGGGCTTTCTGACCGTATCCAACTCACGGATGCTGACAAGGGAAAGGTCCGTATCGCCGATCCTGGGGAAACCGCGGAAAAGGTCCTGAAGAGGATCACAAAGACGCCAAAGACGCTCATCATCCTTCTCTCTGATCTAAATGAGCCGGTCCTCAACACCATCCTGCAGAAACACTCTGTCATCGACCTCGTCATCTGCGCTGACCTGCGTTCTTTCAGCAGCGACGGCAGGCTGGTGAACAAGAGCTTCGTGGTTTCAGACACCCGGGAAACGCGCAACATACAAGGGCTCAATTTCAGCATTACGAACAGCGGCATGGCCGGACCCAAGACCTTTTCACAGCAATTGGGACCCGAATACGAGAAGAAGAACAGTATTGATAAAATCATGGAAGGCTACAAGACCGGGCTCAAGGACGCAAAATTAAGATGGCCCAGGCCGGCCGACGCGCAGCCTATTTATGCCGGACCCGAAGCCTGCATCCAATGCCACCGGACAATAGTCGAGTCATGGCGGTCCAGCCGCCATGCGCACGCCATTGAGTCCCTGGAAAAGAACAACGACCAGTACAACCCTTTGTGCCTTGAATGCCATGTCACTGGATACGAAAAGGAAAACGGTTTTTGGGACATAGAGAGTTCTCGTGATATGGCCGGAGTGCAGTGCGAGCAGTGTCACGGACCGCAGGCGCAGCATATCAAAGAGGAGAACGATGTTGCGTCCCGGGGACTTGAATTCAGCGGCATGGGAGGCGGCCAGCCGGTCCAGAAACGGTTCAAACCCCAGAAGGCCAGGTATTATATATGCACCAGGTGCCACTCAGGCGATTGGCAGCTCAAAGTCTCTCCGGAGGAAGCGTGGAAGATGCACGGCCATTCAAAATAAGGATTGCCGGTTTTCTCCTTTGCCTGGTTTTTCTGCTTATCATGGTACAGGCCTGCACGGTCAATGTCGATGAGCCTGCTATGCTCAGCATCGAATCCAGCTATCCCGCGCGCGGCCAGGAGCATGTTCGCGTTTTTGGCCCCTATTATTTTGTTTTTAACCGGACTCTTGGGCCAGCTGCCGGGTACACGGTTGCCGCCTCGTTCAACGCGGGAATCAGCGTCTCGAACGAAACGCTCTCAGTAACGCCGGACAACACGTTGCTCGATTTCGCAACACCCTATACCATCACTATTTCACGCGTGGCTGATGCGGAGGGGAACTATCAGGATATGGATGCCAGATTCCCCTTTGTCACCGCCGCTGGTGAACAGGAGGACAACGATGAACCCGGCATTGCGGATACGCTCGCAACGGGTGATATTGTCCACGGCCAAATAGGCAAGGAGGGCAACGCGCCTGTTGATAACGATTATTTCATTATACAGAGGGATTCAACCGATTCAGTTTTGATTACTGTTACGCCGCTTACAAGTTTCCCGGTCATTTGCGTTTTGCCCGATACCGCCTTTATCCTTGAAACGAACGAAAGCGCCGTATGTCCTCCACGTGCAACGCCATTCACCGTGCTTATAACCAACCGGTATCTGATTAACGGCGTTGAGAAGAGCTTTGGCAGGGAAGGCTGGTATTCGATCAGAGTAGACCGGTAAGGGTCTATTTTTATTATATTTGTATCTTGATGATTATACGCGCCCTCTTATTTTATTTCACTGTTGCGGTTGCTGTTGCAAACGCCGGATCGTTTGACTATTCCCTGAAGGTTGAGACTCGGGACGGCAAACTTGTCTCACTCCAGAAATACAAAGGCAAACCGCTGCTTATTATCTATTTTTCCACAAGCTGTTCGCATTGCAAGGAGGCGCTTGCTGTGTTGAATACATTCAAGGCCGATCCCTGTATCACCATCTTCGGTATTGTCACTGGTTCTGACAGTCTTGCGGCCTTTACCAGCTTTGCGGCTAAAAAAAGTTTTCCCCACGAACTGTACTACGATCGAAAGAAGCAATTTAAAGACCATTTTTCAATCGAACATGTACCAGCGACGGTATTTATCGCCAGGAACGGCAACGTGCTCTTTGAAAGGACCCGGACAATTGGGAAGAATTTTACTGACGTGCTTGCCGCTGGGATGAGCGCTGCGTGCGGCAAGGGCGAGTTCCAAAAAACCATGGGTGGACGGTATTACGGCGAGGCCGTGTGCGCTGTGTGCCACCAGAAAGTTGATGCGTGGTGGCAAACGTCCCCGCATGCCGATGCGTTCAAACCCATTGCAAAGAAGTTTTTTGGCCGGTCAGGGTACCGTGAAGGGTATTTCGACAAGGTCGACCCAGAGTGCCTGCCTTGCCATACAGTAGGCTACGAGGAACCAAGCGGATATGATGTTGACCAAACAGCCAAGCACCTTCTTGGTGTTCAATGCGAATCGTGCCATTCCGCCGCAGGGCCGCACGATAAAATGGGAGTCACGGACTATGAGTCCCAGTGTCTGCGATGCCATACCTCTCAACGTGATCCTGGTTTTTCTTTTCGCACAAAAATGAAAAAACTCGGTCATATCAAGGAATAATTTTTATATTATATCGTTATGGCGCTCAAGGGTCAATTACTCGAACTGCGGAACGAAGGCAACTACCAATTTCTCCTGCGCGTAGGCGTATACGACGAAAGTGCGGCGCCTTCCGATCCCAAACTGCCGGACGACTGCCAGGACGAGGAAGGACTTCCTTTTGACCAGCCAATTGAGGTATTCGAGTGCAGACTCGATTTTTCTGATCCCGAGAAGGCAGTTTCATATCCGCAAGGCGCGCTTATCGAATCCATGCGTCTTCTAGAAAACAATAAAGACCCCGGCGGGCTCGATCCTTTCAGAACGCGCTTATGGATGATAGCCTATATCGTCGATTCTATTATCGCTGAAATTTTCGCCACGGATGTGCTCGAGGTCATTTACGGTGATGAATACCAGCATTCGTGCGACCAGTGCGGCGAATGCGGCCGTATCGACGCGGCGCAGACCGATGATACCAAGTCCTACTCACCACCCATTCCCCAGTGTCCGGCTGTGAAAAAACCGCCGGCAGGCAAACGGTGCCCTGACTGTGGGGCGCAGGCGCGCGGCCTGAATTTTTCCTCGGACCAGGTTTTTGTCTGCGATTCGTGCGGCAGGCATTTCAAACTGAAAAGCCATGCCTGAAAACAGGGGCGGGGCTACAGGAACTTGATATCGCCGTCAACCAACATGATGGTTTTTTTTCCCACTACCTCGTTTTGGACCGGAAAGTTGCGGTCGCCTATTTTGATGAATACGCCGGGATAGAGGCGGTCTTTGACCAGGATGCGCGCCTTACCGATTGAGGTGATTTTTTGCTCGATCATCTCCTTGCGTTTTTGGAGCGCGTCGAGTTGCGCGGTGATTTTTTCAAGGAGCGACATCAGCTTTTTATAGAGAAACTCCTGCTTTGGCTGGAGCGCTTTTTTCAGTTTTTTCATCTTTTCAAATTTGTCCAGGTTTTCCTCGACCTTTTTTTTGTTTGTGCCAAGTTCCTTGATTTTCTCCTCAGTTTTGTATTTTTCCTCGATCAGAGTGAAATCAACGCCCACTTCGAGCTCGGTCCTTGTGCCTTGCAGGTTGCCGAAAACAAACCCTTCGATCTCGCGGTACGCTGATATTTTTCCACCCACGGCTGAGAGTGATTTCCCGTAGAAGGTGACGCAGTTACGGGCGTATATATGCGCGTTAATCGCTTCCTTTGCCACTACCACGTCGCCTTTGGCCTTGATGGTCTGGTTGCGGATGAAACCCACATTTACGCTGCCATTCGCGACGATTTCGCCTTTGCCGCTGCCCAGAAACCCCTGCTTTATGAGGACATTCCCCTGCGCATTGATTTTGGCGTCTTCGACAATGCCGCCGATATCGAGATCTCCGCCCACGATGACATCGAAACCGCTTTTAATGTCCTTGCGGATGTGGACCGACTGGCCATAGTGGATGTTTCCTGTTGAAAAGTCAACGTCACCGTTGATGCTGTACCCCTCCGAAACTTCGACTAGGGAGCCTTTGACGGAAACATTGCCGCTTTTCAGGGCAATAAGGATGTCAGGGTTGTGCGCATGTGCGCCGGTGTTTGGACCAGCGGGAAGCTTGAGGGGGGAGCCATCCATAGCGGAAAGCTCCTTGCCTGTGATGTCGTGACCAGGGGTGCCCTTGGTGGGCGGATGGAGGCGCGCGAGTTCCTGGCCCTCAGCGGCCGTGATGATAATCGAGAGTTCCTTGAAGTCGACGCTTCCGTCTTCCTTATGTTTGGGCTTGAGGCTGCCCCCGGTTGCGAAGAAGTATTCGATTTTTCCGTTTGATCCATGGATTGCTGGCTGGCCCCTGGCAATGACCAGGTCGGCGACCGGTTCGCCATTCGCATTGACAGAATTAACTACGTCCTGAATGACTGATTCGAGAATGCCGGATGAAACGTGATTTTCGTGCAATGCAGCGGTGATCATGGTTGAGGTAAACATGGCGCCTTTTTCACCAGGCGGCAGAAAGATTCCTGTTGCGGACATGAGGTCCTTGGCAACGGTGATGAGGAACTTGGCATTGAAATCGACCTGCACCACGTCGAGAGTGTTGTCGAAAAAGGTGACAATGCCGGTAATGTTGGACCGGTATGTTTCGCTATCGTCGCTGGGAGCAATATTGTGACCGATGATTTCCTGAGTGTCGAGATAATCCTTGTTTTCAATAAGGCGTCCGAAAATGTCCTGGCCGTCTTCGCCTTTTTTCCTGGGGCCCCGCTTTGCGGCAAGATCGCCGTGATCTACCCGCTTTACCCGGTTATTAATGGCCAGCATATCGGCGATGTGGATGTCCTTGCTTTCCTTTTTCAGCTGCTCAAGCCGTACACGGTCGGTGAAGGCGGCGACCGCGGGTTTTATTTCACCTTTCCGTCCAGGCTTGGGCAGCTTTCCCCGGGCAATTTCCTCGGATTCTATGCGCGATTTACTGGCGTTAAAACGCTGGACAATGGCCTGGATTTTGTGCTCTTCAACGCCGAAAACGATTTTTTTCTCATTGAGCTTGTCGAAAATCTCGTCAGCGGTGATGTTGCCAGTCTGGTTTGAGACCGGCATGACGCTCAGGCTCGCAGACATATTGTCTGAGGAGACGTGGATTTCTATTGATGGAGGCGTTCCTGCGTTTGGGCTGTCGGCATGTTCGTCGGTCATAGGGCCTCGGAAAAGCGTTTCGATACTGTGCTCATGAAAAATATATTATACTTTCTTTATAGCATGCAATAGAAAGCGTTATGGTCGTATCGATTATATTTCCCGTGTCAGCGCCCGGACGGTATGCTTATGCCGTTGCTGTGGAGCATTGCCCTATGATTTTCCCAGGAATCCGCGTGCAGGCGCAGCTCGGTGAAACCCTGCGATGGGGCTTTGTCTGCGAAATTCTTGAACAGGCCCCGGTAGAACGGCTGAAAACCGTGTGCGCGGTTGGTTCCCCGGCCCACTCGTTTTCACCGACGTATATGCGTTTTCTCCTCTGGCTGGCTGATTATTATTGCGCTTTTAGCGGCGATGTGCTGCGTACCGCATTGCCCCGCGCCATTGAAAGGGCCTTCGACAAGGCGGTTGTATCATACGCGGCGCACAAGGATACCCGGGACCCTCCCATGCCCCCGGGACCTCTTACCGGTGAACAGCAGCAGGCTTTTGCGGCCATTGCCGCTGCCTGCGATAGCGGCGGCCACGCGACTTTCCTGGTGCAAGGCGTTACCGGAAGCGGCAAAAGCCATATCTATTACCATTGCGCACACCATGCGCTTGAACAGGGCAAAGCGGCCCTAGTCATGGTTCCGGAAATATCACTTACCCCGCAGACTGTTTCCATGTTTACCGGGATTTTCGGCAACGAGGTGGCGGTTTTTCACAGCGGCATGACTGAAAAGGAACGCATCGCAAACTGGTTTTCCGTGCTGGCAGGCATAAAGCGGATAGTCATAGGAGTGCGGTCAGTCATTTTCGCTCCCATACCCAGGCTTGGGTTGGTCATTGTCGATGAGGAACACGATTCTTCCTATGCGCAGGACGAAAAGAGTTTCAATTTCAATGCGCGGGACGCGATTATTATGCGCGCCAAGCTCGAAGGCGCGGTCGTGGTACTGGGTAGCGCGACCCCGTCCCTTGAGAGCAGATACAACTGCCAGTTGGGTAAATACCGGTTGCTGACCCTTGCCAGAAGGTATAATGACCAGTCGCTTCCACGGGTGACACTGGTCGATATGCGCACGGAACGCAAGGAGAATAACTGGTCGCTTTTCTCACGTGCACTTCAGGAGAAGATTGCATGTAAACTCGAACGGTCTGAGCAGGTCATTCTTCTGAAAAACAGGCGGGGATTCGCCAATTTTCTCCAGTGCGGGGAGTGCGGTCATGTGCCGCTCTGCGGCCAGTGTTCCGTTTCCCTCACCTACCACAAATCCATTGGCCGCATGGTCTGCCATTATTGTGATTCCCGCACCCTGCCTCCTGAAACATGTCCTTCATGCGGTGGACACAGGCTTAAACCCGCGGGTGCCGGGGTTGAACGAGTGGAGGAGGAACTGAGGAAACTTTTTCCCGGCATTACCGCTGTACGGCTCGATCACGATGCTGCCTCGCGCGCAAACAAGGTAGGCGACATCCTCGAAACGTTCAGAAGCGGACGCGCACAGGTCCTGATCGGGACCCAGATGGTAAGCAAAGGGCTTGATTTTCATAAAGTGACTTTGGTGGGTGTTATTCTTGCGGATACGGGCCTTTTCATGCCTGATTTCCACTCGTCAGAAAGAAATTTTCAACTGCTGACCCAGGTTGCCGGCAGAAGCGGCAGGGGGAGCAGCGCGGGCGAAGTGGTGCTGCAGACCTATGCTCCCGATGAGCGTTCCATTCAGTTCGCGGTTGCGCAGGACTATGATTCGTATTACCGCCACGAGCTTGAAAACAGGAGGGAACTCGGATTTACTCCGTTTTCACGGGGCGTACTTGTGAAATTTTTGGACAAAACAGAGAAACGGTCGCGGGAAGCGGCGTTTTATTTCGCGCGCGCAATCGAGGGGAAAGAGGGGGTCGATGTCCTGGGACCGTCTCCCGCGCCACTGTTTAAAATACGCAATATGTTCCGCCATTTTATGTATATTAAAGGCAGGGATTCGGTACTACTCCACGCGGCAGTGGCCGAGGGGTTCGCACGGTTCCGCGCTTCTTCGTTCAGGAAGGTAAAAGTACGCGTGGCCTTTGATCCCGACAGCTTACTATGATCCAGGAAAATAAAACAGCGTCGGCAACACCCCTGCTTTTCTGCCTTCTTTTTGTTCTTTTCTCCTCGGTAATTCTCGGTGATAATATCGCCGAATCGCTTCTTATTTCCAATTTTGACCCTTCGATCCTGCCGGTCATGTTTATTGTCAACTCTATCTTTCTGCTTCTTTTCTCGCTTTTTTTTATCAATCTGATCGACCGTGTGGACCGCGGCCGTTTCATGCTCGCGGTTCTCGCCGTGCATGCCTGTTGCCTTCTTGGCATACGCGTTCTCATATCCCTGAAAATCCCCTTCATATTCCCGATAATCTATTCATATTCCTATGCTTCGAAGATGATGATTTTCATCCTTTTTTGGACAATCGCTAATGATATTACCGATGCGCGCAAGGCCAAGGAAACTTTTCCTATCATTGCGGGCGGTGGTGTCGCGGGCGGCGTACTTATCTCATACTCGGTCGTTTTTCTTATTCGGATAATCCCGGCGGAAGATCTGCTTTTTGTATGGGCCGGCCTGCTTGTTGCCGCAACCCCCCTGGTGCTGGTGATTTACCGGCGCTATTTCTCCATGCTTAAAAGTTCGACCAGGCTGCCGGGTACGGACGGCGTTCTTGCTCAAATTTCCGAAAACTACCAGTTGGTGCGGAGTGAGCCCCTGCTCAAAAGCATGGCCGCCATCTATTTTCTCAGTTTTATCCTACTGTTCGCCCAGGACTATCTTTTTCTATCCACGCTCAAACAGACCTTTATTGCCGGTAAGGCCTACTTTGTGAAAGGCCATACGCATGCGCTCGCCATTTCCGCGTTTGCCGGAGCGGATGTGGACACGCTTATCCTGAAGAAGGAGATCCCCCGGTTCCTTGGCATCTTCAAGGGCACCAGCAATCTGATAACATTCCTTATCCAGTTTACCGTGGCGGGCCTCATTTTAAAGAAGATGGGTACCGCGCGTTCCACACTTATAATGCCGATCATTTTTATCATTTCTTATGGCGCCATGTTGTGCATACATCTTTCCGTGGTGCACACTGAAGGGTTGGGGTTTTATCCCTTGTTTGGCAACCTCCTTTTCGCGGTCATCATGGGCGGCGTTGCCCTGCGCATCGCGGCTTTCGATTCCATATATTCACCGAATTTTCAGATTTTCTTTTCAACGCTAAAGAAAGAGATACGGGGAAGAGGAAAACTCTTCATCGAAGGTATCATCAAACCCTTTGCCATCACCAGTTCGGGCCTGCTCATCATCATCCTCTACCAGAGAAGCATCCTGGTGAGCATTACCGTGCTTTTCATCATGTCATGTGCGCTTCTATTCCTTTGCCTGAGGATACGGCAGGTGTATTCCCAGTCAATCTTCGAGGCCCTGGGCGGCGACCGGAGCCAGAAGATCTCACAGCTTCTGGGTATGCGCATGGAACAGGCTGACGAATCAATGCTCGACATTGCCGCTGAGGTGGCTGACGATCCCGAACCCGGGGTGGCTGATTTCGCGGTCTCGCTTATGGCGCGTGTCAGGGGTGACGTCGCAATTCTACGGCTGAAGCAGGTGTTTGAACGCGCCCCTGAATCGCGCAAGGCTGCTATTGTGGCCTTGCTGGGAAACGAGCGCGCTACCAGGTTTGTCCCCATTTTCCAGCAGGGTCTGAAGAGCAATGCAGCGCCAGTCGTGGCGCGGAGCATAGAAGCGCTACGCCGCGCGAACGCCCTGGCCGGATCGGAACTCTCAGCACTTCTTGATCATCCTGATAATGCCGTACGTGTTCAGGCCATTGTCGCCCATTGGGGCAACGCTGGAAGTACCTCGCAAGAGCGGTGCAGGGAAATTCTGGGCAAACTGCTCGTTTCAGGTGATGCTGAAGCGATACGGCTCGCAGTCCATGCTGCCGCTGAAATCAAAGATCCGCGCGTCATAGGCGCTGTGTACGACACGCTCAGTAGTATGCCGCTTGCGACCCTTAAAAAGGATCCCGTACGGTTCAATGACATGCTCAGGTCAATGGGCGACATGGGGAACGAACTTTCCGTATCACTTCTCATAGGGTATCTTTCCTCCGCAGGTCACCATCAGACCCGTATAATAGAGGAGGGCCTTGCCGGGCCCCTGTCGCGCGATGCTGCTTTGGCGGAAAAGCTCCTGCGTCATCCCCAGTACCGGATCAAACGGTCAGCAGCGCGCGCCCTGCTTATCAACAAGGCCGCGCTGTTGCCGGAAATCCGGCGGATCGCCGGCGAACTGGTTGAAACAGAGATTCACGCCCTCTACGGCTGGGCGCAGTATTCCTGGATACTTCGTTCCGCGAATATGGGCGACGAGACAGCAATGCTTGCCGACGCTCTTTTCGACAGTCTGGTGCGCAGAAATCTGGAATTTATCGTCAATCTGTTGAGGATGCTCGATCCCGGCGACCTTTTGTTGAGCGTGCCGGGCAAAGTGACCAGCAGGGACAAAAACGTTCGTTCCCGGGCCCTTGAGCTCATAGAGAACAATGTGAAGACACGGTACGCCCGTCTTTTCCTTCCCTTGTGCGAGGAAGAGGACCTTGGACGTCTTGTCGAAACGGGCAGAAGTATCTGGCACTTCACCGATCCCGGCATGTATTTTGTATTGGGAGAGGTTGCGGTCTCGGGCGATCCATGGCTGCGCGCCTTTGGCCTGTACACGGCCATTGTTGTTTCGCGGAAAACCGGTGATCCACGGGCGCTCGCGACCTTTCCGGCGGGCGATTTGGAAAAGGCAAAACAGAAGCTGGAAGAACTGGTGTATGGAACCTAAAAAGACCGACGTGCTTCGTCTCATGGAGAATGTCATTTTCCTCAAGAAATACACGCTTTTTTCCCGGCTTGGTACCGAGGAAGTGCGGGCGATCGCCCTGATCGCCAGGGACATTGAAGTAAAGGACGGCGAATGTGTTGTCCGTGAGGGCGACGCGGGCGATTCCTTTTTTATTATCAGGAGGGGCCAGCTTCGTATTGTCAAAGGGACACGGGCAAGCGAGGTCGAACTCGCCGTGCTCGAACAGAACGCTTGCTTTGGTGAAATGGCCATGTTCGAGGAGAACGCGCTGAGGTCCGCGAGCGTGTTCGCCCGGGGCGACTGCACGCTGCTGTGCATTACCCGTGATGATTTTGTCGAGGCCATGATGAACAACCCGGGCATTGCGGTTGAAATGTCAAAGATGTTCGCGGACAGATTGCGGGAAAATAATGAAAAACTTCACAAGCTCTCTCAAGCCGGCCATTAATCCGCGTATGGAGGCATTTTTAGCGCTGATAATCCTGATGGCGTTTGCCGGGTGCGCCGCGCCGCGGAAATGCACCATGCTCATCCACATGATGCCGTCGCAGGAGAAATTCTTCAAGGACAGCATCATTGTTCCCTTCGAAAAGAAGTACCGCTGCGAAATCAATGTGGGGTCCTATGCCGAACTCGACGGCATAGAAGCGGAAATGGCCAACTATCCGGGAAAGGCCATCCTGATCAAGACCCCTTTTGAGCAGACAAAGCGGCTTGCTGAAAAGGGCCTCATGATGAGCATTGACTCGGCCGTGGGACCCAAGGGAATGGTCAGCGTACGCGACCGCTTTTTTTTATTGCAGCTTGCGAGTTTTGACGGGAAACTCTACTATTTTCCGCGCAAATTTGAGACCCGTATTCTGGTCTATTTAAAATCACGGGTTGCGGATGCGGTTGAAAATTGGCACAACATGCGCGCCAGGATCGATTCAACGCTCAAAATCCAGAACGGCTTCGGCATTCCCTCGGGATACATGCTCGAACCCAATCCGGGAGAATGGGACTACTACGATATTTTTGTAGCAGGGTATTACTGGGCCCATCGTGATTCCGGCAGTGTGACGCCAAAGGTGGCGCACCGTGGCAAACGCTATTCCGGCACGTTCCAGCGTCTTATTGACCGCGCCTATCAGTTGGGCGGAACACGGGAGAATATCGTCACCATGAATGGCGAACAGGTGATTGATCTTTTTGAATGGGAAGCGGTGTATACGCGGGAAAATATATACAACCGGAATATGTGGGACAAAGGATGGAGCGGCGCTGATGTTTGGGAAGGGTTCAGGAGCGGGGAGGTCTATCTTTCCTTCATGACCCAGCTGGATTGTTTTTCCCTCCATGGCAACTACACAAAGGAACAACCCGGATACATCGAAAATCCCGATGATTTCGGATACGCGCTCATGCCCGAGGGCGTCTCCTTCAGGCTCGATGAAAACGGGAAATACCTGCGCAAAGGTTCCCGCGCCATATGCACAGGCGGCTGGTGGTGGGGCATACCGCGCGATACGCCCTATCCGGATCTTTCAGTCGCGTTGGCTAACTGGGTCCTCAACACGGACAACCAGGTTGAGGAGTGCGAGCGGTTCGGCATGATCCCGGTAGCCAAAGAGCTTCTGGGCGACCTGGGCCTGCTGTTTGGCAAGAACTGGATTTCCGACATATACGAGGTCTCACTCCAGCAGCTCATTGCCAACCAGTATACAACCGCGCCTCTTACCGGAACATTCAAAGAACTTGAAACCATATATCTCGATGCGCTTAACGAAATCGCGGCCCAGGGCAATTGGGGCCCCGGTGATAGTATCTCGCGCGAGTATATCCGCAACATCATTGAATTGAAATATGCCAAAAAGGCGCAGCAACTTGCGCAATGAAAATACTTTATGTTTTTATGCTTGCCTGGTGCCTGGCACCGCTGGCATTTGCTGAAAATCCCCGCGACCATATGATTTCCGAACCAGAGAGTCCAAAATTGTCATATACCGGTTTTATGTTCAAGGGCGGCCTGGTTTTTACCTATGCTTCACAGGCAGGTACCTATTACTCTGGTCCTGATTCAGGCGGAGCGAAACAGGGAACAACCACCGCGGTATTCGGGATTGGCGGCAATGTTGCGTTCGATAATGCGGATAAAACTGGAATGTATCATTTTATTCCGGCCATTGGCGTCGATATCTATCCCTTTGGAGAAAATTGCATTTATTATCATGCGTCCGGGGAATTCTATTTCGGCCTATCAAACCGCTATACGCCATCACGGAAGGAACGGCGTTATTTCGGGCTTGGACCCACGCTCAATCTCCTCGTCTGGCAGCAGGCCGGTAACGCGGTGCAGCGCATGGTCTGGGGGTTCGGCATGAACGGCGGCATGGTTTTCCCATACCGTGAAAAGGAAGCGCTCTTTGTCGAATTACGTCTGAAGTATTACCACTACGACACGGATTACATGGAGGACAATTTTCTCATGAACGAAAGCTTTCTGGCGATTGGCATTGGCGCGGGATATGGTTTCTGATGGACAAAAAGAGGATAACGTTTTTCAATGGCCGGATAATCGTCTTTGACGGAGCAATGGGCAGCGCGATCAAGATGCTTGAGGAGAGCGCTGGCGTTCACTACGGAAAGCCCGAATATCAGGGATGTATCGAGGCATTGAACCTTTTTTCTCCCCAAGCAGTGGAGGAGATACACGCGGGCTTTATCGGCGCTGGCGCGGATGTCATTGAGACCAACACCTTTGGCGCAAACAGCATCGTACTGGCTGAATATGGATTAGAATCGCGTATTGTGGAAATAAACAGGGCAGCAGTGGCCATAGCGCGAAAAGCGGCCGTTTCTGCAGGCAGAAAGATTTTGGTCGCAGGATCAATTGGCCCTTCAACCAAAATGCCTTCGCTGGGCCATATACGTTTTAATGACATGGCCGCCGCGTATCGACCGCAGATCCGGTGTTTTATTGAAGATCAGGTAGATATAATAACAATCGAGACCTGTCAGGATATTCTTCAGGTAAAAACAGTACTCATAACCATCAACGATGTGCTTAAAGAACTTGGCGTGCCCTGGGAAGAGCAGCCCCTGGTCATGGTCTCTCTTACCATGGAACCAACAGGCGTCATGCTCGCGGGTTCCGATCTGCCAGCGGCCCTGGCTGTCATTTGTCCCTTTGGTCCTGATATTGTTGGCCTCAACTGCGCTACCGGGCCTGCGGGCATGGAAGAATACCTTGCCCGGCTGCGCGATCAATTCAGGGGTCTTGTGTCGCTTATGCCTAACGCGGGCATGCCTGTTTCACTCAAAGGAAGAACAGTCTATCCCGAATCTCCGGAAGAATTTTCCAATACGCTTGCCCGTTTTGTTGAAAAGTATAGCATTGACATTGTCGGCGGGTGCTGCGGCACAACGCCGGACCATATACGGGCAGTGGCAAAGAAAGTCAACGGTTTGACCAAATCAACACAGCGTGCGCGAGCGTGCTCCGGCGTTGTTTCATCCTTGTATGGCGCGGTGACTTTTAAACAAGACCCAGCGCCTTTTATTATTGGCGAGAGGGCGAATGCCACGGGAAGCAGGAAATTCAGGGAGCTTTTGCTTACGGAAAAGTTCGAAGAAGTTGTTGCCGTGGCAAGCGACCAGGAAAAAAGCGGCGCCCATGCGGTTGATGTTTCCCTTGCCTATGCCGGCAGGAACGAGCTTGCGGACAGCGAGACTTTTTATTCCCTCGCGGGCACAATGGTCAGGCTGCCAATTGTCATTGATTCGACTAATCCGGCCGCGCTGGAGATCGCGCTAAAAAAGCTGCCCGGCCGCAGCCTTATCAATTCAGTAAATTTGGAAGATGGAGGAGCAAAGCTGCGGTCAATCTGCTGCCTTGCAGCCAGGTTCAAAACGCCTGTTATCGCCCTTACCATAGACGAAAAAGGCATGGCAGTAAGCTGCGACCAAAAACTGGACGTATTCAGGCGCATTAGGAAAATTTGTTCCGAGGAATTCGGTCTTTCTGACGGCCATGTGCTCTACGATTTTCTCACCTTTACCGTAGGAAGCGGTGACAGCGCTTATTTCAATTCAGCGATAGATACGCTCTATGCCATTCAGGCTGCGAAGAAGGAATTTCCAGCCATCCTGACCACCCTTGGCGTCAGCAATGTTTCCTTTGGCCTGTCAAAAGAAATAAGGCCTTTTTTAAATACTGTTTTCTTAAATCTTGCCATTGAGCGCGGACTCGATGCTGCCATTATTGACAGTGCAAAGATTATTCCCAGCCATGCCATACCTGAGAAAGTCAGGGTCCTATGTACCGACCTTCTCCTCAATCATCGCGCGCCAGACTATGACCCGCTGAAAGAGCTGATGGCCCATTTCAGCACGCACCAGGAGACCGCTGCAGAGGATATTGAGGCTGTTGCGCGGCCGCCTGTGGAGCAGATACGGCACCAGATTTTGACTGGCGACAAACGGGGTCTTACTGATGTACTCGATGGTTGCATGGCGATCAAAAAGCCGGTTGAGATAATCAATGGCGACCTGATTCCCGCCATGAAAGAGGTTGGCGACCTCTTTGGTTCGGGCAAAATGCAATTGCCCTTTGTGCTCCAATCAGCTGAAGTAATGAAAGAGGCAGTGCGTTATCTTGAGAAATTCATGGATAAAACAGAGGTTGTGGCGCGGAAAAAGCTGCTTATTGGCACAGTTGCCGGAGATGTGCACGATATTGGAAAGAATCTGGTCTCTATTATTGTTTCGAACAATGGCTTTGAAGTCATTGATCTTGGCATAAAGACCCCTGCGGCGCGTTTTATCGAGGCTATCCGGGAACACAAGCCGCACGCTGTGGGCATGAGCGGCCTGCTTGTGCAATCCGCTAACCGGATGCGTGAAAACCTTGAGGTCTTTGCCTCAAACAATATTACCCTTCCTGTACTGCTTGGCGGCGCTGCGCTGACCCCTGCTTTTGTGCGTGATGAATGCAAACCCGTATACAAAGGTACGGTCATCTATTGCAGGGACGCTTTTGAAGGGCTCAATGCCATGAACAACGGCAAGCAGGAGAGGAATATTGGTCAGCTTTCCAAACCTGGCAGGCCTGTGTCAAACCCATTAGCCTACGCTGATGAAAGTACGCGGCCAATTGCGCCTGCACTCACAATACCGAATAGTCCCTTTACAGGCGTGCGTCAAATCCGGACCATCCCATTTGCCCATATCGAGCGCTTTTTAAACAAAGAGGTGCTTTTCCGGGGTAGGTGGGGTTTTCGCAGAGGCAGCTTGAGCGCACAAGCATTTCAGGAGCAACGGCTGCGTGTTGTGGAGCCTGCATATGCTTCGATGAAGGCAATGCTTATCGAAAGTAATGCGTTTACGCCTGCAATATCCTACGGCTACTTTCACTGCTATTCGGAGGGGAACACCCTGCGGGTCCTGAACACAGAGGGTTCTGTTCTGGTTTCCTTTGATTTTCCCCGGCAATCAGGCGCAGGGCATTTGTGTATAGCTGATTTTTTCAGGCAACAGACTGCCGGACCTGATGTTGTGGGAATTTTAGCCGTCACCCTTGGTAATACACTGGGCAAGATTTTACATGAGCTGTATGCGCAGGAAAAATTTAAAGACTATTTTCTGCTCCATGGTCTTGGTGTTGAGGTCACAGACGCGCTTGCTGAAGAGGCGCACCGTATTATGCGTGAGGAAATGGGTATTGCCAAGGTAATTGCTCAAGAGACCGTTGATATTGCCAACCAGCCCTATCAGGGGTCCAGATTCGCGTTCGGATATCCGGCCTGTCCGAATCTTGAGGAAAACGGGAAATTGCTCAAACTGGTCAACAGTGAGGCAATTGGCGTGAAGCTTACGGAAAGTTATCAGATGGAACCTGAATTTTCAACCACAGCGCTTGTAGTACACCACCCTCAGGCGCGTTATTTTATGGTTTAGTCACATGGAAAAATGGATTTGTACCAATTGTGGCTGGATTTATGACCCGGAAAAGGGCGACCCAAACGGTGGTATTTCACCAGGAACCCCTTTTGAAAAAGTTCCTGAAGACTGGGTGTGTCCTGTCTGCTATATGCCTAAGGATAAATTTGATCTGCTTTGATAAACGATATGCTTTAGAGGCAACAGCTTATAAAACTATAGCTATTCCTGAAGCCATTCTTCGAGCGGGACAAGGCGAATAATACCATCAATAGCATGGTCATTGCGCGTGAGTACGGTCAGTTGCGCGTGGCCAGGCAATATTTTTCGGGCCCATTCAAATTCGGCAGTGCTGACGCGCGACTGATATTTTACTTCAATGAAAGAGTCTGCCACAAAGTCTATTTCCTTCCTGCCCATCCAGTAATAGAGGCTTGCTGTGCTTCTATGCCTGAGTTCAGCTGCTGCGAGTGCTTCGGCCAGCGGACCAATTTCACCAGGAGATTGGATCATGTTTTTGGCTGCTGCAAAGGTGTTTTCCCACCCTTTGCCATAGCTTGACATTAAATGAAAAATAAAGGGGTCAAAGGGATAGAATTTTCTATTTTTACGAGCTGCGGGTCTCCGGGTGTGGATATCCGTCCACATACATGGCAGTACGCTATAAATGCGTTCGAGAAGGGTTAAGTAAGTCTCCGCAGTGTTGTTTGCGCCAATGCCGCAGTCGCGGGAGAGTTTTTGAACGGAGAAGGGTGTGCTTATGTGATAAGCAAGATAATTGAGCAGATGCGGCAGGTGGGTAGCTGCATGTTTGTTTTTCAGGAATGCGCCTTCGATCCACGAAGCATACAATTGATACACATGAGAGGGGATGATCTTGAGGCGAAGGTATTCTTCTATTGCCCAGGGCATACCGCCAGTAAGCATGAATTCCTCAAGAGATAGTTTGCCACGGACATCACGAAACCTGACCGGAAGCAGCTCAAGATCCACAGGGTGTCGGCGGCCGCGTCTTCCGGGAAGAAGGTCTGCACCTTCCTGCAGGTCCGGAGCGGATGATCCCGTACATACCACAAGGGTTTGGCTCAGAGAACCGCTATCTGCGGGCACCTTAAGCGAAAGCCACCATTTATCTAGAGAGGTTATTTCGTCTATAAGTATTACTGAATACCCTGTTTGTTTTATTGCAAACGCCTCAAGCGCACCTGCAAGGGCATGACGGTTCTCGTATTCCTCGGCGTTGAATAGCGCAAGGGCTTCAGGAGGTATGCCCGATACCAGGCATTTGCAGGCAAAGTCCCGTAAAAACGTTGATTTTCCAACCTGGCGTGGGCCTCTTACGATAATGATTCCAGGCGGTTTAACCGAAATTTCCTCAGCGAGCCGTTTGGTGTGCGGTAATCTGACCGGCAGTCCGGCTATTTCAATAAGTTTAGGGTCAGCTTTCTGCCAGCGAGGGTTGTTTATCCAAGGCTGATATTGCATAAATTAAGTATAATTTATATGTAAATCAAAATCAATATATTTTGTGCAATGCCAGTATTATACTTTACGCTGCTTTTATCTGCGAGACTGAACTCGCTGGCTATTATAGGTTTTGATTGTCATTGAAAAACACGGGCTGTTAAAAGTATATTTACTTTTCAAAATGATTATCGCCCGGGTGGTGGAATAGGCAGACACAAGGGACTTAAAATAACCAGCGCAAAAACTATCTTGCTTATTGATAATTGCTTACAGCCCTCGTTTCCGCTGTGTGACAGATTTGTGACAGATCATTTTTATTCCCGTCACTTTTTGGCCTTGAATCCACCACTTTTCTGGCTTGGGCAAGGGTCCCGATATTATACCGCTTGAACGTTGCCGTTGTACGGTGTCCGGTAATGCTCATGATGGCAAAATAATCGTGACCTTCTGAAACTTTCCTTGTCACGAATCCTTTCCGCATATCCCGGAACCAAAAATTATTCCCTGTTCTTTCCCGGATTCTCTGGACCTCGTTCCTGACATCCCTGTATCGGCCGCCTATGTGGTTCGTGAAAGCATATTCACTTTTTTTAGGAAGTGATTTTATTTCATCAAACAGCCGCTCACTCATGGGTATGATACGTGCCTCTCCGGTTTTGGTAATGTTGGTGGGAAGATAAATCACCCTTTCGATCATGTCCACGTTCGACCAAGTGGTCTTGTAGAGCTCCTCGGGCCTGCAGCCCGTTTCCCATGCAGCCAGCAGGAGAGGCCGGAACCATGGGTTCGCGGCATTGTACATGCGCCTGAAATCGTACTCGTTTACCAGGTGTTGCCGGATCGTCTCGCCTTCAATTGGGTCTATGCGTGCCGCCGGATTCCGTTCAAGCCGCTTGCCCTCATCGCAGTCTTCGTCACAGGCATTGTAATATACAGCCTTCAGGTATGCCAGCCAACGGTTGATTGTTCCCACGTTGTAGGGCGTGCCCCTGCTTGATTGCTTGCTTCGGGATTTGTTTACCCATGCCCTGACCCGGTCCCGAGTAATCTTCACCGCGTATTCCCTGCCGAATTCTTTCAACAAGACGTTCAGTTTTGACCGTTCCTGCTTTGCCGATCTCTTCATCCGCAAGTGGTAGTGCCAATACAGTCCGACAAGCCGCCAGAATTTCGGATTGTACTTTGGTTTCTTAATGTCAAAGAACGTTTCCTCTTTAAGCTGTACTATCCGCTTGGACAAAACTTCGCGCCCCAATTGTTCACAGCGTTTTATTTCGCTGGGAGCATCGGAGAGTCGGCGAATGATGCTTTGCCTTAACCGTTGTCCCTTGTTGGGCAGATCCAGCCATAAAGAGCGTCCACGCCATCGGAGTGTAGCCATTTCAGGCCTCCTTTCGGCATGGAGTTTGATCTCTTCCGGAAAATCTAATTGCTTGTGATGGTGTCATTCAACACTTTTCCTTGTTCACCCTGGAGTCTAGCAGCCAGGAAGTCAGCCCGAATGCGAACCCCGCAACCGATTTTAAATGCAGGCAAACGTTTTCGGTGTATCCAAGAATAGATTGTTTGCACCGGGACTTTTAAATAGTCTGCGGTTTCTGTGACCGTTAATAGTTCCGGCAGAGAGACAATATTTTTTCTTTTGGCTCCGGATGGTAATGGTGCCTTCTCTTGTTTGATCCAGATATCTTGGTTGGTGGCGCTGTTGTTTTGTGGCGTCGGGCTTTGAGGTGGGGTGTCTGCTGGTTCAGGAAAGGCAGACCTGGGGCGGGGGATGGGGCTTGGGGTGGATTGCATGGACTTCTCCAGGGCAGGCTTTGACAGACCTTACCCTATGCCAGCACTGTGCAGCGCAGCATAAATCGTGCGCTGCCGTTTTTGAGAAGTCCCATGTAACACGGGACATTGCCGACCGTCTCCAGCCGGACTTGCGTAAACAGGACTTATTGCCTGTTGTTTTGCCGTCATCGCCGCTGGCGGACGAGACGTGGAAACTATTCCTACAAAGTAGTGATACCAGTAAATCTAAGTAAATAACTTAAAAAATGCAAATGTTCATTGTCCGCCACAGTGGTTATCCTTCGGAATATGGCCGAAAGACCTGATCTATACATTGACCGCCCACAAGCACATCGTCCACCCAGGCCGGGTCCTGGCTGTCGAACTTTGGTAACCAAACCCCTTTCCCAGCGACAATTCCATCACCGGTGATTCCAATGACTGCAAACGCACGCTCAATATTGCATTCAGGCACGGACAGATATTCTTCGCGGCACGTTGACCACTCTGACCTGGATATCCAATAAGCCATGCACTTCTCAATTGAAAAATCCACATGGGTGTATTCCAGCCTATGAGTGTCGAAGTTATAGATTTTCGCATTGTAGGGAAGGCTCGGAATAATCACCCGCACAACCCCGGCCGGCAGCCTTGATGGCGGCGCAACGGTTAACGCGCGGATGATTGTTGGGTCCCCGGGCTGCCAGAAATGAGGCGCTGTGATCCGGCGCCGCGGCGGCAAGGAGGGGTTATAACTAAGGATAAAACCTGGCATCTGATGGAAGATTTTCATGGCCGCTTCGGTCCGAATGGGATCAAGGCCGTAACCGTCATCGACTGGTGTTGGGCCATGAAGTCTGGCTTCATAAAATCGCATAGAGAACCTCCTTCTGTAACCAGTGTAACCAACAAACCCCTTATCTTCTATAAAGCTAAATTTTAAAGAATTCTATATTTTGCACTATGTATCCTTCCGAAGAGCATAATAAACATTTTTAATTTTATCCAGTTCGTTGGTTACATCGGTTACAACCTTCTCGGGAAAACTATAGGTTGTGCCACATAACTGGCTGTCACCAATGATTTTAATGCCCTTATAATACCATTTAGACGAGTCACCCTCTCGGCGCTGGATCCGTTCAATGAAGGGGAAAGTTTTATGCAGGGTCTTGCCAAAAACGGTGCTTTTAACGATTTCTTGTTTTGTTTTCTGGGCATATGTGACATAGGATGCATAGAGGCCTGAGCAGTTCGTTAACGAATCTTTGTCGAATTCACATTCCGTCGATAAGAACAACCGGACCGGATCATTTTCAGTGCGCAGGGCCTCTTTGGCTTTTTTGCACGCGTCTGGTTCCTCAAAGCGTCCACGTTTCAACACCGCAGCCAGATTTTCCATGAGCAGATTAAATATTCCCGGCAGTTCTGATTTAATGATTTTTTCGGCCAACAATTTGTCCTGCTCTTCATCGGGAATGGTTTGATTAAACTCAGCCATCAATAGGCGACGTCCTATTCCAGAAGAACGGTCGCTGAATTGAGGAGCATTGTTTGTCGCGAAGATCAAGCGCGCTGTCGGCCTTGCCGAATATACCGGTTTGTACTTCTGATTGATCATTATTGGTTCGCGCGAAACGTACGCTTTCAAGATGCCCTCGATTCCTTTATCGATATAGCCCATTTCAAAGGCGATATTTGCCAACTTACCCAACGTGTTCGCCAGCGTATGTGTTTGTGAAAATGATTCCAACGGCACGGATGAAACGTTGTCCTTGCCAATCAAGGCGATCGTAATATTCAAGAAGACACTTTTCCCATTGGCGCCTTCCCCGATAAGAATCAAGAAGTGTTCATGAGGGAATTCTGGGATGAAAAGAGATGCCACAAACTCCAACACCAACTGGCGCACTTTTGGATCAGGAAGAACTTTCTCGATAAATTCTTTGAATTTCGGGCAAGTTGCAGCGGGTATATATTCAAATGGGAGTTTTACCGTGGAAAAAAAATATCGTGTATGGCGTAAAAGAATCTCGTCTTCTCTTTTTTTGCCAATCAAAGCCGTAATATTAACGATGCCATTTTCAACAACAACAAACTGCCCTGCTATTTTATTGTCGCTAATCCAGGCTGGTTGCTCAACGTTATGTGGAATGTATGCAAGCGCTGAAATATTCTCGATAATGGCTTTTACGATCTGGGGTCGGGCATAAGCGCGGTATTGTATGTATGTCTGGAGAAATTGATATATGTCTTTCTCAACATCTGTGTCATCAAGAACCTGATAGACCTTTCCATCGAAAAAGACAAAGTGATAATTATAATATCTTAAATAATAATTGTCTTCAATGTTGTATGCACGGGCTTTCAAGTAGTCTTCGGCAATTTCAACGGGCAATAGTTTTTTCTTTTTTGCTTCTTTTTCATTGCAGTCACTTGGTGGATTCCAAAGCTCTGTTATATTCTCCAGGTCGAGAAATTTAGATTTGGCAGTTTCATCCATCCCATTCTTTTGCAGAAAATCAGTGAAATCTTTTTCTACTCGCTTGCCTTTATCATTCAATAATGTAGGATCAAGTCCGTCCGGATTTTTTTCTGACTTGTCTAAATTGATGATTTTGACCAGATTTGCGATAAGATGCAGACTTGCGGCGGCCGCCATTCCAGCCGCAATTCCAGTTTTGTCCCTGTCTGGGACAATAATTATTTCTTTGCCTTTGAATATTTTCTCAAATTGATTGCCGAATTGTTCCTTTATATGTTTCATTCCCCCGGCGGCCCCGGTGGTAAAACCATTTATACCAAAGGCGAGGGAACAATATGCATCGGGTTCTCCCTCGTGGAGATAAATCTTCTGAGCCGTCAAAGAACTGAGAGGGCTGGGAGCAACGGGGTTGTCTTTGAACATGCAACGCCACTTTTTGGCTTTTGGCATCCACGGCCTATAGACCTTGATATTGACGAGTTCGCCCTTTTGGTTGTACATAGGGAAGGTAAAACCGTCCCATTGAAATGAAAAACCCAGGCCGTATTTTATAATGATCTCTTTCGTTATGTGACGTTTATTGTAGAGGTACTTTACCTTTTCTTCATTATTCAACAGCTCCGCAACAAAGCCTTCATTAATCGATGGATTTTGTGGTACAGCTGTTTTCTTTTCTTTTTGGTTCGTTGCCGGTCCGGGCGCTGCGGCCACAGGACTAGTCGCGACAGGCCTATTGGTGAGTTTTTTGTACGCTATCTTAGCCTTGTCCAATTCACCGGCGCTAACGTCCGCAATATTGAGTAGATCCATCATACATTTTATATAAGAGCCACCCCATTTATCGAATGGGCCATTCGCCACTTGCTCTTTGTAAAATGTATTGAAGTTGCCCTTGATACCACACGCATGGCATTTATAGAGCCCTCGTTCATTATCGATGGAAAGACTGGGATCCGCATCACCATGGGCATGAGCCGCGCCGTTCCAACAATGGAAGTTCCTGCCAGGGGCGCTCTGCCGCGCGCCAAAGAGAGCGTAGAACTCGTGGAAGCGGCCGGTTGACTCTTCGTCGAAACGAGCGAAGAGGAACTTTCTTTCAATATTGTCCATAATTACCTCAAATAGAACGGCCCCGATGGAGAACGGACCAAGAACTCCATCAGAGCCGGAAATATTTATTGCCGATTGGTCCGTTAAAATCTTATTAATAACATAAGGCTTTAAGGATTCAAATCAAGGGGTAATCGATAGGGGATTGTGTTACAGAGCGGAAGAAAATATGATGATAAATAAGGACTTGTGGAAGGTTTACACAAACGCTAAAAATTGGTATATACGGATAATGATCCCGTCTATACCTTTGATTTATTAAAAAATTAACGACTTACGAAGGGTTTGTCACGGGCTGGAGAAGAGTTTGGGCGATACCTTGTTTATGCGATGAAAAAAGTTAAGTTTTTCTGGTATTTGGCTGTCGGTATATAAAAATGCATAGACAAATCCAATTTTGTCCCCGATAAATATTTCACCAGCCTGATTGATTTCTGCGACTAACGATGAAGACGTTGCAATCTGGGTTGTACTATTGGAGCTTTTAAAAATCCGTGAAGGATTCCATTTTCTTTTATCTCCTTGAACCGGCTTTATCTGCAGCGCTTTTCTTTTGAGTTGTGACATTAGCCTGTTTTTTAAGGCAAAAGAAAGTTTTCTGTCCCATTGAGTCTCAGGTGCAAGTTTCTTAAGAAACCCTCGAATAGCTGTGTCTATTGTCGTCTCATATGACTCTTTGAAGGTAAAACCTGATGGGACCGGTGGGTCGGTGAAGAAGTAAGAGGGTATAACACGCTCATCCATATTCGATATCCTTCCAGCAGAAGGGATATCCGTATCGGAAAATATATAGGAAACGATGTCCAGATACAGTCTTGGGGAGATGTGGGCTGATTTGTCAGCGGTTCCGTAAGACTTCAAGTGAATATTTTCGCCCGTTTTCTTACAGATGGGAAAAACGCCGAGGTAGTTGTTTCCCTTGCTACAATTAAAAATCTGGCCATATATTTCGGGGTAATGCTTTTTAAGTTTTTCCACGTCGCCGAACCTTGCCTTTTTAATCTTTATAATGTTTTCCTTATCATCGGTAAAGGGAATGTGGGGGAGCCAAAGTCGCTCTTTGTTGAATTTCCAGTATTTTACCAATTCAATTTTAATAAAATCGATTTTCTCATACATTGGCAAGCTGTTCATTGATGATGTTTCAATGGTTTCGATGATACAATAGAGTACCTGGGACGGATGGCAGCCTTTTCCGAATACTGACGTGCGCGGGTTAATATATCGCCAGGGCCGGGGGAGGAACGCTGTGATCCGCTGTTTACAAATTTTACTTGTCGATGTCGGATCTTCAGCTATCAACTTTTTGAATGGTTTTTGCACCACCGTGTTCATTTCAAGGTAATCGCGGTTGATGGAATTAAAATCAGTATTAAATAGCTGATCTATTTTATCGATAGCAGTCTTATCATGCGGCAATTCTTTGCATAATTGAATGAACTCCGGATTTGTCCGAACTAACTGCCAAACAATTTGTACGGCCCATTTGGTACGCTTGCTGAGGGGCCGGAAAGCTGGTTGGCATCTTCCCGCGCCTACTACGTTGACAGGGTTATTTAGTATGGTGCCTTTAGTATCCAACGTTTCCATAATTCAGGTTCCTTGTGGGTTGAGTGTCTTTGCCCAGGCTACAAACAATACGGTTATATAAGAAAAAAACATATATGAAATCATACATTGTTTACCAAGCAAATATTTACCTCAATCGATTCAACTCCCGCAGGCCCGGGATATGGTAATCGGCCAATGGGCGCCGATGCCGGTACTGGATCGCTTGCTGTGGGGCTCTCGGAAGCTGTCTGGAACCTTGAGAAGACCCGGAATAGTGCCGTCTTGCATGCTTTATCAATGTTTTTGGACCGGGAATCCTTTAAAATGACAGGGAAACGGCGGTTCCAGGCGTTCGTTGCTGGTAAAAGCCATACGAGTACCCACCGCAGGGATGCAGAATCGGCGACCATTGCGTTCCAGGGAGCCCTGCCGGATCCCAAGAGCGGGGGGTGAACGGATAGGAAGGTGCGGTCGTTGACCCAGGCCACCCTGCCGAAGGCAAGGTGGGGTGGTGGCATCCACATACTATCAAGTCTGTCCATAAGTGTTTGAAGGAGGCGGGACCCATCAACTATTGGTGGGCCCCGCCATTGGATTATGCCTTCGTTTTCCTTTCTTCCTCTGGGATTTCGTAAAATTTCTTGATGAACTCATCATAGCTGAACGTGTATCTGCCAAGCCCCTTTCGTCCGGTGTCATGGTTGTGTTCCATTCCACAAAGTACTTTCAGTACCGCCCTGAGTGCTAAGCCCTTATTGGCACCCATGACCATCAGCCCAGCTTGTTCAAGCTGCTCTTTATGTTCAACAAGAAACTGCTGGATTTTCCCGTATCGAAGATGATGGCTGAGTCCGGTCATTTTGCCGTAGCGTTCTATGAAGTACAGGCGTTGTTCGTTTATCAGGTTCTTGGGATCGAAGGTTTCCTGGATTTTGAAGATCTCTACCCATTCTTCAGCGGTCCAAAGGACCTTTCCGCGCAATATGGCATCGTTCTTTTGTTCCCACTCCTCATGCCACTGCTTCTCGTCGCGAATGGTGCACAGTGCGCCGCCTGTGACGTCGAAGGCAAACACGAGTTTCATGTCAGACGCCGGGACAAAATTTTGTACCAACCCCAGGATATTATAGTCGTCCTTGCGTTTTATAGGGTAGTAGGCAATATCCGGCGGGTTCACGATTTCCAGCAGCAGCACATCTCTTTCAAGGCCCATGATATCCTTAGCTACTTTTGGTACGCAACCTTCAAAAACATCATCCTTAATATCAAACACGGGAATGCACGTATTGCCATTCCTCACTGTCTCACCTTTCCTGATGACTTTACCCCATCTGTCGCCGGGTAATATCAAATAAAGCCCCATTTTTTCTCCTTTAAAATGGCGCCAGGATTTTCAGGCCTGGCGCCGGTTGATGTTTGGGCCACCTCTTATATTTCCTTGTCGTACCGAACTACCCGCCCATATTTCGCTGGTGATATGGAATCTCGGCGTAAAAGACACCAAATGATCGGTACTATCGGCGGCTTTTCAGGCGCCGGTCCCTCACCATCAGTAAAATAAATTACGAGTTCAGCCCGCCTTTTTGCTAAGAACTTTTCATCAAGTGGCGGTAAGAATGAAGTTCCCCCTCGTCCGACAACGTCTTTGATCTTTCCCTTGAAATCGTATATCCGATGAATTTCATAATCGCATTCGACGATGCATACCTCGGACGTACGGCGGAAATACTTGCACTCGCGGCCGATAATTGTCAAATCCTCCGAGGAGATCGACCCGGAAGTGTCGATGACGATCATGATACGCGGCCGTCTAAAGCTCCGTTTATTCCCAGGGACGATACCCAGTAGCTCGGGCATGCGTCTGTTCGGATACATTCTGGTCCGAGTCTTCTCTCGTACCGAACCAAAGTAGTTTTTCAGAATTCTGTTCCATTGAAGCCCGCTATTGCCATCAGAGATTACCACTTCGGCCGCATTCCCTGCTATATTCCCTACCTGCGATTTTTGATCATCGTCTGCCCCCAGGAGCTCTGCGGGAATGTCTGAAGCATCAGGGTTCTCCATGGCGCATAATTTGGCAATAGTTTTTATTTTATTCTTAAGAGCTTCCGTCAGATTCCCCTGGGATGGCCCATTGCCGTCGATATCGGCGTTCTGCGGGGATGGTTGTTCTTCATCCCCCCGTTCTTTCTGTGGGTCTGGCTGGTCACCCTGTTGACTCGCTTTTGTTTGCAGTGACTGACTATTCCCGGCCTTGGATGGATCTGGCGGATCTTTTTCCTGCCCACCTTCGCTCTTCTTTTCGCATTCTATCGCCTCATTCTCCCCATCCTCTCCATCATCCCCGTCCTCCCCATCATCCTTCTCCTCATTATCCTCCTCCTCGTCTTTTTCTTCATATGCTTTCTTGATAATAGATTTTAATACTGCCAATAAACGTTTCTCGATGACCCCGATATTTTTAGCATTATTCACATATCCTGGGCTAAAAATGATCTCCACCTCATCGCTGAATTCGGCCCTGATTGACCTGGCCTTGCCGGCATGGATACCCCAATGCTTAGCAAGAGCGGTATGGAACTGATGTTTTTGTCCCAGACGCATCAAGGCCGTGCTTATATGGCCCTGGGCTTCTATTTCTTCGTTTGAAATCCGCATCCTTTGCAAAAGCTCCTTATTTCTTTTTGTTTCTGTTCCGGCAAGAGGGCAATAAAAGCTAAGAGGTTCACATGTTGGTCCTTGGAGGGACTTTTGCCACTCTTCACATACTGCAAGATTATGGACATTATGTCTGACAGCCTATCGGTTCTGCGTTTCTCTACTATCATTATAATAGTATCAGCGCTTTTTGTAGGATTGGTTAGGATATCTTTTATCGTAAGGTGGTCGATGTCCTTCTTTTTGAGCATTCGAAAGATTGCAGACCCATGCTTTTCACCCGCCAGGCCAACAATGCCCGATAATAAGGTATCATCATCTATTTTCTGATTCGAAAGAATGAACCGCGATGTATAAAAAAGAGTTCGGGGGCTCAGGTCTGGGTCGTTAATTGCTTTTCGGTCCTTTTCAAGGTATGCAATTACGACTTCATGCACCTTGTTGGCCCTTGCCCACATAATCCATTCATCAGCATCCGCCTCAATATATACTACCATGAACCTGCTCATAAGCGCCGCATCGAGCTGGTCTGTGTCATACTCATCCGTGACGGGGTTGACTGCGGCGCAGGGGATCCACCCGTCAGGTAACTCATAACTGTTAAATTTTCTTTCAGTGCAGATCTGCAGGCATGCGGCCTGCAGATCCTTGGGCACGCGATTCAATTCTTCAAAAAGGATAATCCCTTTCCCATTCTTGTCACTCGGTAGGCTTGCGGGTTGTGCGTATTTCATTACCTTTTCTATCTGGTCGATCATTGGTAATCCTGCCAAATCAACAGGCTCAATAATTGACAGGTCTATTACTTTGGCTTCGATCTTCAGTTCTGCCGCCACCTCCTTGAAAATTTCACTTTTCCCCAGACCATGTTTGCCAACGAGCAAAACAGGCTGTCTTGCCTTGTAAGCAGCGGCAATTAACTTTTTAAGCGGCCGTCCTACTTTTACGATATGCATACTTGTCCTCCATGAAAATATTGCCTCTTGACGTTAAGTATCTGCCTTTGCTGGATACGTGAATAAAATTAATCCGGTTCAGGTATGGTTCGTAGTATTGAGATATACTATCCTCGTCGATGCCGGTAATGTTGGCTAATTCTCGGATGCTGATAGGACCCGCAGCGTTATATAGCGCTTTCATTATTTTCACGTCATTCGCATCAAGGCCTGTTTTTAGAAATATCGTTCTTTTTTAAACATGATTTACAGAACGGTGCGTTTATTGAATTCATGCCTGCTGCCAATGCTGCGTGACGAACGGTTTTAGCGTGCCTCAGAGCTTGACGTGGGTTCCCTTTCCCAGTCCTTGCAATGACGGTCAATACATGAGGAGTAAATTCAACCAAAGCTTCTTTCTTTGGCATTCCGCTCTCATCCATCGGCACCTTTTTATTCTCACTGTCAAACCAGTTGGAAATGATTGTCCGCAGTTCACGTTCTGAATAAAAATCAAGAATATGGTCCTTCAGTCTGGTTTTCAATGCATTGGGAAGGCTGCCTGGCTGGTCTGTGGCGATGATAAAAATAAAATCTTGAATTTGCTTTTTTGAATCAATCCCTTCAATCTCTTTTTCCTTACCCAAGATATCACTGAGTGTCAACCCTTTCCGTTCAATGCATGGGAAAAGCAGTTCATAAAATTCATGCCGGACGCGATGTCCTTCATCCACAAAAACGATGTCGCCTTTTTCGACCTTCGACAACACCTTCGCTATCTCGGTTCTCGTAACAAATCGTACCGTATGAAATGCGGTTTTATTTTGTATCGCAATGGCCTTTGCCATCTCTGTTTTTCCAAGACCTGGATTTCCTGTCAGAAGAAAACCCTCCGGAACTTTGCCTGCCTTTGCCGACCCGCAAAGTTCAATCATAATCGACTCGACAGCTTTCGTCTGTCCGATGAAACCATTAAAACTTTCTAACGGACGCATTCCTGCTTCTCCTGTACCGAAAAATGGGAATGTTGTACTGAGATTCCAGTACAAAACTGCGGAAACGAGTACAAATGTTAGCCATTTGAGGCCCTCCATAATAAATGTGGAACGAAACATGAACATGTTATTTACCCTTCATATATAAAAATATATTTATAACTAGCCAGGGTCAACATAAAAATATAGATAAGGCTAACCATATAAAGATAGATAATATTAATAAAGCTTGTGTATTAACGTACTAAAAGCTATATTATTGGTATAGTATGGAGGCAATATGGAAAACACAAGAAAAGAATCATTGAGCCAGAAGAAGCGCGATCATATTAGTTGTGTCCTAAAAAAACATTCCTACTACCTGAAGCGTTCTGAAAGCGATTCAAACCTTACGGCATTCATAAACACTACTTACGGCAGCACCAAATACTACTCTTTATTGCTGAGTGGCCAAAGCAACTGGACCTTTGAAACTGCACTCACCTTTGCCAAAAACCTGGATGACTTCTGTAATAAGAACGAGGAGATCAGGGCCATAAAGCCGATCAAACAGGAATTTGAGATGATGGTTCGGACAGCAATATATATAGATGAGGATGTTTGGGAAGAGCCTTATGCCATCGGGAAGCACCCCGAGATCCGAAAGATACTGCTCCACCAGGCACGCAACGCCGATGTTTCCAAGGAACTGTTGGCGCAGGTGTATTCATCCCCATACAGCATAATCGAGAAATTATTTTTCCGTTTCCTGTTTAGCCACGTATTGAAATATTACCAGATATTTGTCGGAAAAGAGTTCGGCGATCCAGTATTCGATAACGTCACATCGACGGATTGCGGTCTGTTTTTATTATTTCTAAACGATCCCGGTGAATATCATGGTATTCTCTCCCCAAAGACGCAAACCGGGGATATGGCATATGAAGAATTTTTAAAATGGATTACGCACACAACAAAGATGAAAGGCATCGAAAAGACAGCGTCTTTAATATCACCGCCCCGGTTTAAGATCGACTTGGATAAATTGACTATGGATTATTCGACGGACGTTCGACAGGTGGATTTTGACAAGAGGTGGGATTTCTATACCAGCACTGAAATAAATAAAAGGCATATTTCTAAAGACAATTTTGATTCCGGCCCTGACAATCTCGGCAATATGCAGTAGGCAGCAGAGGTAATTGAACAGGAGAGGTTCTACGGATCAGACCGTCGTACGTAATAGATAGTGCCTCAGCGTTGGCGTGTAATTTATTTTTATTTCAGCAATTAGGACACCCGCTGCGCGTTTTAACCATTCATGCCGCACGGCAAAGTGCTTATATACGTTTTCCTTTTCTGTAGACCTCAATAGCCTTTGTCGGACACTGGTTTGCCGCTTCCAGACACTTCTTTTCCACATCCTGCAATACGGTTGTGACCTTGACGATTGCCTTGCCCTGCAAATCCATCATAAATACTTCAGAGCAGGTTTTGGCGCAGACCCCGCATCCATTGCACAATTCCCGTAAAATGACAGAATTCATAATATAAAAAATTAATTTTATGCCAAGTATAAAAACCAGCAAGAAAAGGGTCCGGGACTTCGAATGGTCGCATCAAAGCCCATCAACGGGTAAAACGAGCGGTCTCTGTCCAGGTTACGTCATTGACCATGCCAAAGCCCTGAAGCACAGCGGCGCTGACGATCCCAGCAACATGCAGTGGCAGACCAAGGAAGCGGCAAAGGCGAAAGACAAGTGGGAATAGGCCGGGACCACGTCGTTTACAGATAGTACCCCATCTTTGGCGCGTGTAATTTATTCCAGCAGTCCGGACACCAGGCATGTGTCTTGAGCATGTCCTTAGCTTCAACACTCCGAAATATTTATTTTATTGATATAATAGTTTTAAATCCCACCAATGGAGGATATTATGGAAAAAGACCCTTTTTTTCGTCAGTCCCTGTCTGACCCAAAGCTGTTTGAAATGGCCAGTGATTTTCAAGGAGAATATTTTACCGATTTTACCTTACAAGATTTTCCGGATGATTTTGATTGCCAAGGCACTTGGGAATTGCCTACCCTTTTTCCTTCCAATACCCTCTGTTGGATTTTTAAGTATTTTCCAGATAAAAACACAACAGAGGGCCAAATTCTTGGTACGATCGATTACGAAAACAGAGAAATTCGCATCAATGAAACGTTAAAAGGAAAACCCATTTTGAAGCATATCCTCTTACACGAAATGATTCATGCATATGAAGATTGCCTTTTTGATGGTATTAGGAAGAACTATGCCTATATAATACAGTGCCGTGACTATCTGTTAATAAAGCTTGTTCAGAAAATTAAGGATAAGCGATTAATCGAAAGGGTTTTATTCGAAGCCAGACAAATGGATGCAGCTAATATTCGTCACACCCCATTTTTTGCTTTAAAAGCACTTGATCTTGAACTGAGACTGAGGCTGAAACATGGAACTCTGATGGGGTATGGTAGAGATCAATATTAATATAGATAAGCCTATTGCGAAAGTGATGTGGCAAGGGGAATATAAAACCAATTTACGAGGGCGGGAAGGAGGACTTCTTCGGTTCCCTCGGGCATGCTCTATTTATGCCGGAGTATTCTATATACCTGCGACACGGAGAGGTCCAGCTTCCTTGCCACCACTCCCGCGTCAGCGGTCTTGAACAGCTTTTTGACCTGTTCGTTCCGCTCCTGGTTCTTCTTCCTGTTGTAATCCAGACCGTATTTCACGCGCATCTGGTGCACTGCCTGTCTGGTGATTTTGAATTTCTTGCCGATTGCGTCGTCGGTTTTCAAGGTCTTCTGCAGCTTGATGAGTTCTTCTTTGCTGATTCTTGGCATGTGTTCCTCCTGTGTAGTAGTGCAACAATCTACAAAAAATGGGGAGTATGACTCAAGGATAAAAAAGAGCGGCTTTTGCCACTCTTTTCTTCTTCAACTTACCTGACAATGGTCACGGGCCTTGAAATGATCTGGTTGCCGGTCCTTAAAACGATGATGTACGATCCTGCGGCGACCTTTTGCCTTATAGGGGCCATCTGGTTCCAACCCGCAGTCCCTTTGCATTCCTGCCAAAAAATCCGTTGCCCCCGGATATTGACCATGCCTATATCGGTCTCTGCTCCCTGCTGGTTATTCGGCAGGTAATACGACACTGTTCCAGCTGCATTAAGCGGGTTCTGCGTGCGGATCTCCGGCGCACCCGCATCAGTGGTCCCGGACAGGGTAACGCCGACCGGTATATCGTCCACGGCAACCGTGATCTCATCTTTGAATGACGAGAGTATGCTATCCGGTGAGCTGACCACCTTGCCACCGTTCAGGCTGGACAAAAACCCCAGCTGATAGGTTCCCGGCGCGATATTCGCAACCATGGTCATTTTGGCGATAATCATAAAATACCGGTAGGGCACGGTACGATTCGTATCTTCCGGGGTGAAATTATACCTCGTCCCCGCTGGGATCTGAATCCCCTGGCGACCGACAAAGCTGTTGAACCTGCGTTCTGTCCTCAAGGTATCGAACACGGAGAGTTGACCATCAAGCCTTTCCGCTCTCTGTGCAACAACAGGCAAAGGCATGCGGTCGAGACTGTCCATGATCATCGAATCCGTTAACCGGCTGTTGCATATTCCACGAGAACGGGCCACTCCCTCAATGAATTCATCGAAATCAGCGATCACAGCGTACCGGATACCGATCATCTGCCATCCCTGGGGCAAAAGAGCCGCGAGAATGACGGAATCGCACCGGAACTCGTCGCGGAAGTGGGTCTTGCCTGAATCGACAATAAAACCGAGGGTGAGCAGGCGGGTTTCAAATGGCTGGCCGGGCTGGACAACCTGCGGGGCTTTGACGTCAGTGTCGATTGCGACGAGACGGCAACCGGCAAGAAACAGAGACATGAGAATAATGATGGTTTTCATAGAGACCTCCTTTACAATGGTGATACCATAAAGGGGGCGGAAGTATCAGGGGGGGGGGATAAAAAAACCCCGGAGGTTGTCCAGGGTTGAGGGTCGTAATTTAATGCTGACTGATAATACGTGGAGCAAACATCAGGGGCGGCAGACAACCCGGAAACCGTAATTAGTGTTGCCCACTTGGTCTGGTGAACCGGGGTATTTGCGTACCGCAGAACTTATGTCTCCAACCCGGTAGCCCCAACCGCCACCACGTAACACGCGGTAAGTACCTGTTGCTGGGCCTGTGGGGTCTGTTTCTGCCCCGCTTCCATAATTGCCTTTCCAATCCCAGCACCACTCAAACACATTGCCGCACATGTCATACAACCCGAATGCATTTTTTGCTTTGCTGGCAACCGTATGGGTTGTAAATCCCGCATTATCGAAATACCAAGCATATTGGTCAGCATTACCGCCACCCCAGTAATAACTTGTGGTGGTTCCTGCCCTGCATGAAAATTCCCATTCAGCCTCGGTGGGCAGACGGTAGCTATGTTTAGAGGTATCTTGAGCAAGGTCAGCCAATCCAGTACAACCGCTGAAAGGTGTACCTGTTATTGAACTATAGAAGTATGCCGTATCCTTACCATCGCGCTTACTACGAGCGTTGCAGTAAAGCACAGCATCGTACCAGGTCAGCGCGTTCACCGGTCGCAGGGAGTCACCTGTAAAATTGGAAGGATTCACGCCCGTGACAGACAGGTAATCGGCCTGTGTTACCTCGGTTGTGTCCATCCAGAAGGAAGAGATGGTGACGGTATGTATTGGTTGCTCGTCACTGTTTGCAGTGGAACCCATCTGGAACGTACCTGCGGGTACATTTACCATGCCGGGATACAGAATGGAATCGATTGTAATACTATCCACGGTCGAAAGATCAAACATAGTTGAGCCCGTGGATGTATGCACATTCAGGACACGCGCAGACAATCCCTGGATGATAAGTAGCATTGTTAGAATAAAAAGAATTCTCATGGTTTGCCCCTTATTTTATCAGCGTTAACACCTTATCGATTTTTTGATTTCCTGCGACCATATGCATTAAATACGCCCCAGTGCCAACCCCAGTACCTTTGTCATCCGTACCGTCCCATGAAAGGTTGTGATATCCAGCTGCCTTCGGACCCTTGAAAACCGTTTTTATCTTCTGGCCCAGGCCATTGTAAATCTCAATTGTTAATTTACCCGCAACATGCATGTTAAAACTAACAGTTGTAGTTGGATTAAATGGATTGGGGTAAATTTTCTCCATAAGCCCGGTCGTGGTTGAAGGTGTCGGTTTTGTTGTCGTTGAATCGTCGTTGAAGATGATTTTATAAATATTATCAATCGCAATTGAACTCCCAGCACCGCCAACAACCATATCTGTCTGCGTAAACGTGACCTTGGTTATTGCGTCGATCGTGATTCTTTCGCTACCCCCGCTCTTTTTTACCACCTCCATGATTGACTGGCCACTGGCCGTAGTAATCATAGTTATGACGAACACGAGATACCATATCTGCCTCATGAGAATTCCTTTATTAAAACATACCACAATTGACTCTGGTATAATTTCCCCTTCTATTTGCCTACATTCTTACGATTTTTTTCATCACATCCCGATGCCTTACGAAATACACCCCCGGCCTTAACTGCACAATCAGTGAGTTGGTTGGTCCATGGGAATAAACGACCCTGCCTGTGGTGTCATAGATTCGGACTGGGGAGGTGGTGTTGATAATCTTGACCCCATACCCAGTAGAGACAATTTCAATATCCTTCCTGATAGATATTTGTGATGATTCTATGCTGCTTGGGCGTGTAGCATTGATTGCGGAAACTGGAAACAGATCATAATTCACCAATATATCGTTAATGCCAACGCAGCCCCCCATATCAGATCTTATATAAATGGTAGAAAAATATGTCCCCACTGGAAAATTATATTTCCCGGTTGAGGCGGTGTAGGTCAAGGGTGCTTGATACCTTACTACTATATCCCCAATGCCATAAATATTTATCGGGAGGTTAGAAAAGGATGTTACGACACAACCGTTTAAACCTGTTACATTATATATGTGTAAATAATAGAAGCATCCTTTTATAGGAGAAGATGGAGATAGCAGGGATTCGTTATATCGTATACCGTGCGTATCTGCAACTGTCGCCATTGGAGGCGTAACAGCCCAGTTTACGGATTCAACTTGCTGTGATTTTCCCGTAAGAACATATGGTGACGCTGAAAAGGAAATGGTAGAAAAGAGAACCAGGAATAAGACCGTTTTCATAAGACATCTCCTTGTTTAGTTTGATGGATTGGGGGATACCGATACTTCAGCTACGGGAGGCTGAACAAGCTGGGCCTCTGTGGTGGTTGTAGGATCGTCCCAATCTGCTTTCTGACCCGCAGCAAGCGTAAACGGCTTCGTCTGGCCGGATGCTTCAAAGTAGTTCTGGGCCCGTAGGCTGAACATCAATATAAGAACGAGAATAATTACCCTCATATGCAATTCCTTCTTGAAAAGTGTTGTTATATCCTCACAATCCTTTTAACCGCATCCCCATGTCTCACGAAATACACCCCAGGCCTCACCGCTGCGCATATCGTCGAACCAGGTCCATGGGAATAGACCAATCGTCCGGCGACATCGTAGATCTTCACCGGGAACACGGCATTGGTTATGCGCAGGCCGTTGTTGGTGGAGAGTATTGATACCCCAGGCATTGACGACAATAAAGAGGATTCTATGGATGTGAGCGGTTTAATGATGCTGTCATAGCAACTGGTAGTACCGTATCTGGTGTACGAATAAGACAAGTATGTTCTCTCGCCCCTATGCGTTGCCATATATTTCGACACCACGCCAACCCATATTGTTATGTTTCCTCGTATATAATACTTTCCAGATGCAGAACGAGTCAATAGACAGCGCTTTCTAACCTTTGCATCGGAACATCCGTATGTCACCCCATCGTATATGACGCTCGAACCGACATGTACGGTTTCAGCGGTGAACACGACCTTGGTATAATGAAAGTATAACGTAGCCTCTATATACGCCGAGCTGTCAGCCCAATTCGTTGAGACTATCTTGGCGGTTGATGTTGCTGCGACAGATATTGGCTCATAACATGAAGAGACCGTAGCAAAGGCGAGAATCAGGAATAGAATGGTTTTCATAGAAACCTCCATTTGAGTTAAGTTAATTGTTCTCTATCATAGTTATACCACATTCTTGGCTAAAAAAACACCCAAATAGGGTGTTGATATATTAATCCAAGGCAGGACGTTTCGAACCATTGCGCGGTTCGCGATCATGGAAACGGAGCATTCCGTATCCATCACGGAGCCTGCGGGAAGATTGATACTGCTGACACATGCTTCTCCAGCAGGGGTGGCAATGGTGCTGCTATTAAGCTTTTTACCCGCAATAGTGAAGATGGAGGCCACTAAGGTTGACGACCGCAATGCCTGCGGCAATGTTATACGCAGTGAATTGGTGGACAGGTGTTGCGCGCATAAGGTGGTGGGTTTTACGGGCGGTTGGTTTTTTTCAACAGATACATCCACGGCCGGAGAGGTGAGGATGATGCCATCTTCTCCCACAGCAACATACTGGCTGTCACTGTAGGCGATTGAATTAAGGGCAGCCGTTATGCCAGAATTCCCGATCGTCCAGGATCTGCCGTCTGCTGAGGTAAGGATGGTGCCGTATATGCCCACCGCAACATATTGCTTGTTGCCATAAGTGATTGAATTAAGGCTGAATCCCTGTCCTTGCGGATTGCGCCAGGTCCAGTCTATTTGGGCAAAGCAGGAAATAGAAAATAAAACAGTAATTATTTGCGATAGTCTCAAAATATTCATTGGCGTCTCCCTTGTTTTGTGATCATTTCATATTTGTCTACTTCAGAATATTTTAATTGAATGGTCTGTCCATTCATCTTCAACCTGAATGTTGAATCGGCGGTCAACGATACTCTCATAGAGCCGCCAATGATTTCTGGGAAGCCGATATAAACCGTCCCATCTTTCAACGTGATTTTGAACGGTTGTCCGAGGTCATTTTGAAGAAATACGGTACGCATTTTAAGCAGTCCACTCATAAGACACCTCTCTTGAATTGGGATTCAGATTGATTCGTTTTGAAGAAAAAAGTCATGGCCCCTCGCACCCGTTAAGGTCTCGGACTGCGATTATCGGGGTGGTAAAAATAAAAAAGGCCCCGATAACCGCGTGTGGTTCAGGGACCAACCCTAGCCGCATCGCCTCGACGTTTCCGCCAAGGCGAACCCTGCAAAGGGCGCGATTACCGGAGCGGTTTGTCAACCGTTCCAGTGCAACCCTTTGCAGGTGGGCTAAAAGAACGAAAAATGTAGTTGTGGAATTGTATTAATGCTTTGCGGGCAGGAATACAATTCCACGCGGTTAGGTTGGTCCCAGTATGTAATATAGATTCCCGCTATCGTTTATGCAATAGATTTTATGAGTGCGGGGCTGGAATATTATCCTACCCCGCATTTTCATTTTTTTTGCAGGCGTTATTTTGCCAGTTGATTCCTGACCACCTCAAGCCCAGTCATTCTTTTCAAGTCTTCCATCATGTGCGCCGATCCCTTCTTGTTTGACGAATGCACCACGACCTTCTTCAGTCGCGGGATGCTGCCATCACGGTAAAGCGCACATATCTCATGGGCAACATGGTCTCCATCCAGCCCGTCGCCAAGGTCGTAATCGAGCCAGATCTCATCATATTCATTTGACCTTAATTTTTCAACACAGTCTGTGGCGTTGCGGGAGAGATCGAATCCCTGCGGACACGCGCGGGTGTCATCGAGAAACAGTCGTTTCCACTGATAATCGGGATTATGTTCTTCTGCCATTAGAATCCACTCCTTAAATTTATGTTTGAAAAACCAGCGCGAGGCAGGGATTTCTCCCCACCCCGCAACTGGTCTGCGCCTCGCGGGTTAGGCCAGGTCGTGCTTTTTCGTTATGCCGCTATTTTCAAGCCGCTTGATTTCCGCAGCCAGATACGCAACCCGTTTTGAAGATAGGGGATAGGTATGGTAAATTGAATTCCAAAGCCGGTCAATAAACCAAAGCTTTGATTCCTCTTCAACCGACCTTTGAACAAAGGCCACCCCTCCGTGCATTGGCAATCCGGCTGCTTGAAGAAGTTCCAGGGCTTTAATATCTGCCCGGCGCTCTTTTTCCCTATGCCGTTTCCTGATCCCGGGCAAGAGTATTGCCCGGACAAACAAATTCGCATCGGCCAGGCGCCGGTGTTCCTCATCGTCCCGGCAGTCGCCGTTAATGAAATGCGCTATTTCATGCGAAATTACGAAATTAAATTCAGATATCGTCAAGCTTTCATAGAGGCTTTTGCTGATTTTAATGCACCTGTTCCCGGACGTATCGAACCCGGCAGCGGCATTGCCCGCCAATTCTGAATTTATACCGTCATCAATGATTTTTACACCGGTTGGGTCCCGAAAGCCAAGCAGTTTTATCCGTCGTTGGATGCGCCGTACCTTGAGGTAATGCCCGATGGCATTCCAGGTTGTTTCTAATATGATTACCAATAAGATCATCCCGAGGCTTACAATAGCGCCCCAGAAAATCTTTCCGATTAGAATCGCAAAATCCATTGTGTTTTCCTCCATAGAAAACCGACCAGGGGCAGGATTGCTCCCGCCCCTGAATCGGCCGCGCCCTTTTGCGGGGTTTACGGGCTGCGTGATCATTTGTTAAGCTGCTGCTCTCATTTCTTCCGCTGTGATCCTCACCGGCATCAGCAACGCTGTTCTCTCAGGCTGTTCACCCTGAAACACGAATGCGCTCAAGGGTGAGTTCCCTTTCATTGTCACGTTGTCACCTTCAAGGCTCCGCAGCACCCCAAGCAAGAAAGCCGGATTGAAGGCAAATTCCGTGTTCTCCACCTGTCCCTTGAAGGGGATGACCGTCGGCGGAACGGTCTGGTTTACAGTCATCCTGAGCCTATTGCCCATCATGGTCGTGAATACGGCCTGCTTGCTTTCGCCAGCCAGCCTCAGCGCATCTTCCACCGGCAGCCTGTCAAAGGTGATCTGGAATTTGAACACCGTTGGTGTCACAGAGTCTGTGTCCGGATACTTTTCACCTACGATCAAGCGACACGGCTGGCCATTCACCATCAGGGATTTCCGGTCGCGGGTCAGGGAAAGTGTCTTGATGGGAACATGCCGATGCGCAACAAACAGCTCCGGCGGGATTATGACCTCGTCCAGATGAGCGGGAATGGGTACGCGTTCCTTGAGGAGTCTATGACCATCGGTCGCGATGATGTGTCCTTTGCGATACAAGACTCCAGCCAATGCCTTGCGATAGCCTTTTTTATCGATGAACCGTATTGCTCTGAGCCCTGCCGCTACGAACTGATCGAACGGTCCGGGAAGCCGTGCTTCCTGCCTGGGTTTCGCTCGTCCTGCGGGCAATGGGGCACGTTGGATACGCGGTGGTTCCTGGGCAGGAATGGGCCCCTGGGCCTGTGGCTGTTCCGGGGCAGGCGAGGAGCCCCTGTCTGCGGGTGAAGCAGGGGCTTTGGCTGGTTTTGGCTGCGGTCTGAAGAGAAATTCAAAGAATCCCATGAGATTGCTCCTTTTTTAAGGTTTAATTGACTCCGGCCTTGGAAATGGTGTGCCAGTCAGCCCCTGATATGTTTATCAGCTGACCGCCAAACTTCTCCAGTTCCGTGGCCCTGTCGTACGACTTGACATCTGCCGACGTCCTGGTCAAAGCTTGCGCCATGCCGTACAGCGAGAAATCGCTGTCGCGGATGTAATGTTCGAGCGTGGCGTTGTGTTCAAACTCGTTCAGGACAAACGTGTCGGCAAGTGCTGTGATGGCATCAACAGGCTGTGCTTCAACCCGCAGCTTCGTCGCATCCCTGAGTTTCTGCACATGGCGGCTGAATTCCTCGTCATTCTTTGCCGCTGCAGTCGTGAGATCGCGTACTTTGAACCAGAAAGCTTGGTCGTCGGCTCTGACCGTTTCGTCAGACAGCAAATGAGAGATGCTTTCGTCCACACCCTGCCGAGCGCCAATGTGGTAGCGCCTTGTCCGACCATCTTCCATTACCATTCCGTTAAGGCATACGAGTCTGTAAATGAACCTGGTCAGCTGGAAACTGGCGCAGCCCACTTCCGAGTTCGAAATCATGAGACCACTCTGGACCATGTCGCCCACTTTCACCGCCTGCTGCAGTTTTGGGAAGACGCATTTGAGATACAGCTTCTTTTCTGTGATCTCTGACGAAGCGACGATGACATCATTGCCCAGCCCTTTCAGGATCGGCAGGATGTGCGCCATCAAATCGTAATTGTCGAACCGGTGATACCGGTCGCTCAGAATCGCCCTGACCGTGTTGCTGCCGTTCTGGAACGTGCGGACCATACGCTTTTCAGGCTCTTTTGTAAACCAGTGGTTCACGTTAGCCTGCAGAAGCCCTGGTGACGGGCGCATACGGTCATAATACTTGCGGGGAATGTCCAAGCGCTGAGCCAGCTGTTCGTGTGCGTGTTCGGTGAAGTCGAATGTGCCGACTCCGTCCAGGGCCAGTGTAGCGGTGTCGGTCATGTGCATTCTGCTTGTCGGAACGACATAGTCTTTCTTCGCCTTTGCCTGAAGCTCGACCTCTTCGGCAAGCGCTGTGATTGATCTGCCTTCTTTCATTTTGTCTCCTTTTTTAGGCTTGTGCAGCCTGTTTTGTTCTTTCTCCGTAATCATCGACGCAGTGGTTGATGATGTACGTCGCGAGAATTCTGTCGCAAATCTGCTTTCTGGCCTCGTCGCTTGTGAAATACACGGCGGGTTGTCTGTTCTTCACAGGAAAAGCGACACTGACGCCTTTCTTGCCTTCTACGATACGAATGCCCGTTATGACAAGGGCATTGTTGAGCGTGGCTGTGCAGAAAGCAAGCAAGCCTGCCCTACGCTCCTTGACGGGATAAATCCTCAGTTCCGTGATGTCCAGTTCGGTCATGTTTTTGCCTCCTTGTGCGGGAAAATGGATTTGAAAATGTTCTCAAAGCACTTCTTTGCCTTGAGAATTGCCTCGGTCTGGCTGACCTTGCCGTAATATTCCCCTTCAAAGCCACCCGTAATTGCCAATGGATTGCCGGTGATTTCACCGGACATATCAATAGTAACCGTGTCAAACTTCGGGTACTGTTCAAAGTCAGCGCGATCCACCGGTCTGCAGAAGAAGCCGATTGATTTGGTTCCGACATCCTTGAAGGTTTTGTAGTTTTCCTCTGCCTCGGGCAGGTATTTCTGATAAGCCACAATGCCTTCCCTGATTTTTAATTTCAGCCAGTGGATGTACTCGACCATGCGCATGCAATTCGGTCTGGCCTTGCCGTTTTTGATCACAAGCGGGCATTTCAGAAAATGGCCTTCGTCGTTCAGCTCAATCTCATGGTTCGGCAGCATGGTCGATACCGTCACAATCCATGCGACGGTCAAGAATGCGTTCCATTCATTGCCTGCAACTTTTGTAAAGCCGTTCGCCTGCTGGAGATCGATCTTATCAGGATTGTCTCCATGAATGGCAATGAATTTTTCGGAAAGCATCCGCCGGACGATCTGAAGATGATTCAGGTTTCGTTTCTCCAACCGCTTATATCGCGCATTGATATATTCCCAGGCGTCGCCGTCAACAGGCAACCTGGAATTCTTGAACCTTGAAGGCCACCGCGGGTAATAGTCTACGTTATGGAAACCCACGCGTTCGCAGGTCCAGGTGAATTTGGTATTAAAGGCTTCTGTGGCAGCGATGATGCGGTCCCAATCCTTTTCAGTTATTGGGAATGCGTCATTGCGCAGCAGTGTGTAATGCAGAGTTCTTCCCATGATATTCCTTTCGTTTTTTTGAAAATGAAAAGGGCTGCCTGGTATTTACACCAGACAGCCCTCTGGTTGTGTTGATAGCCGCTTCAATAACCAGGCTGGTAGTATTCCGACTCATGTTGTTGCATGATAGGAATCGCCATCCCGATAATCCCGGACAACACGGCAATCATACTTTGCCGTATTTCAGGGCTCTGCTCTTTTGAAATTTCGGTGATTAACGTGGCGATTGCCATGATTTTCACAGCGGATTCGAGCAGGCGAAGCAACTTGTCGAATAGTAGCAGGTCTTCTGCGTGGTTCACGGTTGCTCCTGGGGTGGGCGTGTCGAATTGGCAAGCAGGACATTTCCCGCAATTGTCAATACGCTGGCGATGATGAGTTTCGCGATGTTGGGGTTCATTGTGTTCACCTCCTTCCGAATTGTTAAGGTTTATTCGGTTACGGAAATATCCGACCGTCTGGGCTGGATGGATTTGAAATGTTTTGCCAGCACAGCTGATGAAGTGGCGTCGATCAAGCTTGTACCCTTGCCGCCCAGAATCAGCTGTTCGATTTCAGGCGATACAATGTGGGCCAAGGGGAACTCGTTCAAATAGTCCTTCACGCTCCCATGGTCAGCATGAATATGATGAACAAGCTCGGTTTCAGCTTGAAAGCCGCAAATAATACATGTAAGCATATGGGTCTCCTTCTAAGCAGCCTGCCCATGTTCCTGGGGCAGGGTTGAACCGCACCTTTGGCAATGGCTATCCGGTACAAACCGTATAACCGGAACCATCAGGACCTTGAACAATTTTTCTGCATTGATGATGTTGCCGTCAGTTTCGAGCAGGGAATGGCCGCAATGTACACAACGAGTTTCAGTCATAGCGTGTTCTCCTTCTGGTTATTCGGGTCACAAAGGTGCTTGAAGCCGCACGTTTCGCAGCGATAACTGCGGATTCTATATGGCTTTCCGCATTCCATGGCATCCTTGACCATCAACAGTTGTTCGATGATCTCCTGGTGGTCAGCTTGCGTGACCGGAACCTGAAGATTCTCAATTCTGGGTTCCTTCAGCTTCAGAAGCGTTTTCACAGCGTACCGGACGGGTTTGCTGATGCCAAGCCCATACAAAGCCAGCTGCTGTGCCACTCGTTTCAGGTCTTCATCAGAGTACTTCTTGGCGCCGGTTTTTATGTCCCAGAGAATCAGACCATTCTGGTCTTCGGTGAGCAAATCGATCCTGCCTATGACATAGAAACCATCGACAGGGACGAGGATCTCATGCTCAACGGCAATGACCCGGACAGGCGGTTCATTCACCAGGAGTGTCAGTAACTGCCTGGCCGTGGAGAACAACTGTTCTTTGGGCTGTTTCTCGCCATAGATCACGTCCGTCGAGTGGTCGAAGACGCTCTGGAAGATACGCATGAGCACATCGACTTCCGGGGGTTCCTGGAAGGCCTGCTGGCGCCGGTACATGTATTCAGCTGCGGCATGGACGCCGCTGCCAAAGGGAAGGTTCGCGGACACGCCAACAGGCCGTTTTTTCAGGATTTTCGAGTAGAAGAACTGCTGTGGGCAGTTGATGAAGGATGAGTAGGTTGAGTAGGAGAGGCTTTTGACAGTGATTTTCATGTCAGGCCGCCTGCTTCTGGCGCATTTTAAGGTGCTCTATGATCTTCGACGCGTCACGTGCGTTGAGTTTGGCCTGTTCCAGGCTAACGCCGCTGAACTTTTCCACATCTTCGCGTGACAGGTTCAGGGATTTTCCGATGGCGAAAATGGCTGCCAGTTGCCTTTGGCTTGCCGGATGGTCAGCAGGGGCGGGTGCGGCAGGGGTCGAAGATGCGGGTTTGCCGTTGTTTGCGGCAATCTGGCTGGTAACTTCATGCTTTGCGATCTGGAAAAGGGCCTGGACAGCGGCAGGGATGGACTTGGGGTCAGGGACCTGGTCGGACAGTTCGACGCTGAAACGTTTACTTTTGTAGTCCGGGCTGGGGACGTTCTCGGAGAAAGAGACTTTGACTTCTGGCATAGGGGCTCCTTTTGTAGAGGTTGATGTGGGAATTTTGGATGAAAGAAGAAACAACCCGAAGGCGGTTTCCTGGTTCAATATGGTTATTACAGATTTATGCGGAAACTAACAATGAGCTTGACGGGTTGATTTGCAGGAACCTATCTTACCAGCATATCAACAGGAGGCCGGAATGCCGGAAAACAGTGATGACCTGATCGCCCGTGCGGACAGGGCTGTGGAACAGGCAAAGAAAGCCGAGGTAAGGCTTATCCACGCCGATGAGCAGTACACCGCTTCGCATATGGATAATATTGAGAAATTAGTGTGTTGTCCGGCCTTTTGCGACCATATACGTTAAAGGGTCTGGAAGAATACAGAATAATAACTGTTGCCGGAGCAGCGTTCCTGGCGCGTGCTGATGAAGCCCAGCCGTATCAGAATCTGTTTATTGATGGAAAGATCGACCGGCTGAAGCTGCCGTATAATTATTCAGCGCCGCTGGGGCTTTTGACAGAGACTAATTTTGAGATTGTGGAATGGAAATGCGAGTAATAGAGATTTCTTTCTCTCCAATCGAATAAATATTATTTTAGTGTCATATGAGGAAGAACAGTATTTGGCTGCTATGCATCCTTGCATTTGTATTCTTTAGCTGCACTAATAATAATCCTGTTGATCCAACACCCGTAAACAACCCTCCAATTGCTCCCATATGTCTTGCTCCCTCCGACAGCGCGCTTAATCAGGAAAAGAGCGTTACTCTGACCTGGAGGCAAGCAATCGATCCGGATGGGGATTCAGTGCGATACGATGTCTATTTCGGGACAGATATCGGCCAATTGGCAATAATTGGCGCATCCATATCGGATACAACGTATGCGGTTACAAAGTTAATTTTTAATACGGTTTATTACTGGAAAATAACTGCCAAAGATGGAAATTCAACTGCATCCAGTCCAGTCCGGAGATTTACCGTAAAATCCTATGCTTCCCCTGGCATGAAGCTCATTCATGCAGGCAGTTTTCTGGACAAGGATTCAAACACGGCAACGATTTCATATGATTTCTGGATGGATTCAACGGAAATTACAGTGAGTGAATTTAAGGATGTGATGGACACGGCACCGGCACCTTCGTATTTCAGGGAATCTTCAGGAAAATATCCTGTTGACTATATAACCTGGTTTCAAATGATAATGTATTGCAATGCGCGCAGCAGATTAAACGGCCTTGATACGGTTTATACCTACACATCCATTAATTTTTCTTCTGCCAATAATCTGGTTTGCGACTGGACGCGGAACGGTCTCCGGCTGCCGACAGAGGATGAATGGGAGCTTACGGCAAGGGGTGCGGCGCAGATGCAGTATCCAACATTCGATGGCACCATAAGTTGCGCTAATGCAAATTATTACGGATGCAAAGAGCCTCCTTCGTCGGTTGAGGCTGCTTCCTTTATGCCGAATCCTTCCGGTATTTATGACTTAGCCGGGAATGTATGGGAATGGTGCTGGAACATTGATGAGGATACTGTACGTCAGTACAACAGAACAGACTACACAGGCGCAGAGAGCGGAAGCAACAGGATAATGAAGGGTGGGGGATATAGCAGTACCAGCGTTAACGCTGGCTCAAGAATAGGCTGGGCGTCTTCAAAACATACCTATGGAATTGGATTCAGGGTCGTGCGACTGGCAAACTAATACCTTTAGCAAAATCACCTCAGCACAACCGCTTTTCCAGAATAAACCCTGCTTCCGGCTATTAGTCGCACAATATACACCCCCGAGGCAAGGGGGCGGAACTGCTTTTGGACAGTAACCCGTGAAAAACCGCTGCCCATATTATCCACAAGCCTTCCCCGTATATCATGCACGCTGAGCCTGAACGTCCCTTGCGGATTAAAGCGTATGCCAACAGCATTGCCTGTGCTGAATACATTGAATAATGGCTGGGCTTGCGCAAGCGTGGCTTTCTCAACTGCAATACCGTAAATAAGAGGCCACACAATGGTGTCCTGCATGAGGTTGCGGGGGTCGTTTTTAACGAAGGGGACGGTGTCCCAGCCTGGATGATACCAGTAGGTTGATGAGTCTTTTACAATGGCTTTTAGTGTATGATTATTTGTGCCAAAATTAAATGATGTCGGAACGATTGTTATTGTGTGAGCCTGTTCGTCTGTGAGAAGGCTGTCGTCTAAATACCATCTAACTATGTAATGGATATTTTCTGTGTCTAAAAGGCCAAGCGAAAATTCAAGCGGTTCTGTTGTGTAACCAACATTGCACGAAGGGGGATTGGGTGAGTCTATTGTGTTTACTTTGTCTTTGATTTTAAGTACAATCGCTTCTGTGCAAATGCGGCAGTATGCCCCCCCCCCTGTTTGCATTATGCAAAAGAATTCCGGTCTGTAAACACCATAAGTATATCTTGCTCCATCAAAAAGACCTACTTGCCAAGAATAAATTCCCTCATTAGGTGTAGGCCATAGTACTCCACCTGTTACCCACTTTGCCCATTTTATAGTTTCGGGTGTTGTATCCGGCGGAACTGCAACATTGGGTTCCACTACATACGGAGGAGGATTCGTGTCTAATGTGAAACCTACGTATTCGTCCGCAAGATTGGCAAAAGCATGACCAATTTCATGCCTGCAAGTATTCGAATAATCGTCAATGCCGAAAAAGCACACTTTGTCTCTCGTTGCACCACCGTCTTGATGATAATTAATAATAATAATGACGGCATCCCAAGATCCGATAGAATCCGTTGCGATTCCCTCCGCAATGTCTTCACGAATTCCATATCCATATGTTCCCCTATAACTGTTTAAAACAGTGCTAATATAATTGCCTTCTGAGGGGATGTCGGTGCCGGATTCCTCTGAAACCAGATTTATTCTATGTATATTGATGAATTTTTGGTATTGCTTGTATGGGGTGAAGGAAAATAGGCTTTCTTTAAGAAGGTTGGCCAAGCTGTCAAACTTGCTTTGTTCATCGAGCGTAAAGCCATCTCCCATTATCACAAAATTTATCCTGGCAAAATTCGGTCCGTTGTCCGCAATTTTAATTGCGAAGCAAAAATTAACCAAAAAGATTAAAACAATCATTGTTAATTTCATAGACATTAATATACAATATTTGTCATTCAGGGGATAGCAAAATAAATATTGCGCATGAAATGACAAATACACTATACTTCTGCCATTCGCATAATGAGAAAATCATGAAGTCTACAACTTAAAGGATGGGCATTTATGAGAATATGTCCAAAATGTTTACTCAAAAGAAATGTTTTAAAGGCATTTATATGCCCTCTTATTTTATTGATGATTTTAAGCCCTATTGTTTTGTATGCGCAATTACCCGATGGAAATGTTGATTTGAAAATAGAATCGTCCGGAACAGAGCATTATAACATCATTGCAGGCAACCGCAGCGGTTTCGTAGATGGTATAACTCCTATGGTGGTGAATAATAGTAATATAGTTCGATACGCTCAATTTCGTACCGAGTCAAATCAGAATGTTATTATTTATTTTAACTCTGATGATAGTCCCTTAAATTTAGATGAAGAAGAAGATCCTGGTAACATGTTTTATCTTCCAGGAGATGGTACCGTTAGGTTTACCATGTTAGCCAATACGGAATATTATTTAGCAGCTAATTTGTATAAGCCATCGATTGGCTATAGCTATATGTTTTTAAGGATTCAGAAAGTCGAAAACGGTTTTTATATAGATCTGGGACTATTTAGGATAGATGTTGATGATGAGGGGCAGGCTTTCTTTAAAACAATATGGGGAATAGATCCATTAGATGTCCGTCCTGGAATATGTCAGGAAGGACATAGAGAAAAAACCATTTGGAAAACGCTTGGCATTCCTGGCGACGATTCAACTTATACAGATGTGGGGCCAACTCTTGCAAAAGGAGGAAGTTTTCCAGACCCAGTTACAAGAAATATTACTGTAGCAAGTTCTCAGAATTTGCCACAAGATAAATTAGGATATATTGAGTTAAGTAAAAACGACTTATATGATTTGGAAACAGGCCCCTTTGATGTTTTTAGGTTTACAAATTCTACAGCCTCATTAAGAGTAGAGCATTTGCGAAACATACCCGATGATGAAAATATGATAGTGGATAGCATGCGACTATATGTCTTAGATGGTGCGGTTCCTGATGGGAGTGGTACGTATTTCACATTTCCTATAGGTGCTGTAATATACGGCAAACGCGATACGCTTTCGCAAGCTGCTTTTTTGGATTGGTCGTTTTCTCTAAACGGACTTAGTGGTAGGGTTTTTTCAGGAAGAGATACAGTGCATTTCTGGGGAGATGAGAATCCTTCTGCCGAATATGATACAAATTTTTCTCGTGAAATATTGTTTAACAAAGTTAATGCATCTATCCCTCTTGATATTGACAGTGTTGCGGGTGGGGGCGATTGGGAGTTAAGCGTATATTTAACAGATTCAATTTTTAGTGCCGTACGATCAATACCTGACACCATGACCTATTCTCAATACCTTCGCCGTCGTCCCGAGCTTAGCACCATCGTAGCGCCCACACAACCTGCAGGTGATACGTCAGGGTGGAGCTTTGGCACCCCAAAGTATGTAAAATTAGATTGGACGCCGCATGTAAATACGGGAACAATGATGGGCAGCGTCACTGATTCTATAGAAGGTCCTGCCGGCTATTTTTTTAACTGGATAGTAAAGGACTCGTCGAATGGCATTGTAGATAGTGGGAGCGGGTTGTTAGAGACGAAGATAAAAGATAGTCTTATTCAGCCGAATAATACTGAACGGATCGGTGATTCGGTTTCTTTTATTGGGGATATACATGAAACGAACCTTGCGAAATTCTTGGAACCAGGGACATATAAATTATTTGGACGCATAAAAAGTGATGGGTGTGGAAATTTTAGCGATACCATCGAGGGTTTTCAGTTTATAAGGGCGGATTACAAGCCTGCCATTTCGGGTATTGCGATTATTGATAGTACAGGACCGGACCTGAATTTTAAGATTACGCTCGGGTATGGTGGAGACACACGAATAGACGGCAAATCCATTCCAATCATTGTCGGCATAGTTACGGATACAAATGACCTGACCAGCCTGGCAAATCCGGGACTGGAAACTGCATGTACTCTTGCGTATGATAGTCAGGATTTTGAAGGGTTGTCAGTTCCTTTCAATCCTAACGATTATTCACACGGCCAGGACCTGTTCCTTGTTGTGCAGACAAATTCCTCTGGAACAGACCATATACAGCTGGTAAGAAAAATCCAGATATTCAAAAATAACATAGGAGTCGAACCGGGAAATATAACAGTTACCTTATTCCAAGGCAGCGGGAATGTATTTCCTGAATCTGCAAATGTAACAATAAACGGATATGGCGGGTACTGCACGTTTGCTGTGCAGTGGACGCAGGCTAATGACAGCAGCAAAAAGATTTCAGCAGGCACCTATACCGTAGCATCCGATACCTCCAAGACCATACATTGGAATGGCGCAGGCATATTCGATAGCGTTACTGGCCCGCCGCTGAACGGCAATTATAAATTAACCGTGACCGCCAATATCAAAGAGAAAGACATTGTTCAAAAATCCGGGGATTTTGAATTTTCATGGGCAGATCCTGTTATTTCTGGTGTAAACTTCGGCAATCAGGGGGCGATAGACACCAGTGGTAATCTCTGGTTTGGATCTACACCAAATGCTGTAAAAGCAAAAATAACAGGGCCTACAATTTACAACGGTTTGAATATCTGGGTGTACAGCGTTCTTTCATTAAATGGTCTGCAACCTAATAATTTGGGTAATCCTGTTTTAACAATACCAAAGTCCGATGCCGCCTCTCAGACTGAAAGGAACATTGCTCTTGACACAACGGGAGTCAAGAACGGGCCATATACTGTCTGGCTGAAGGCCGCAATATCTCCTGGCGGTGCGGACTCAAGTATCACATTTACTTCGCAGGGAATAAGGATCGATACATCAAAAATCCCTGATTTCAATATCATCGGCCAGGCTATTTGTTCAACAGGCTCCCAGCATTTTAAAATACTGCATGCCCTTGCGGCAGGCAATGCCCCCATTTTAAGATACGGATATGTTGTAACAAACTGGAACAACCAAACTGTTATAACCCTGCAGAATATCGGGCTGGATACGGCGTTCAACACATCCCTTCCCCAGTCAAGGCTGATTTCATGGGCCCCTGGGCCAAATGACACGAATAACTCATATACTTTAGATGTCCAGACGCAGAATATTCTCAATATTCCCTCAAGACTACAGGAGCGGAGCTTTAAATTTAAAGTAGATCTGGATGCCCCGCTTGTCGACTATTCAGTAAATACGAATGTTGCAGCTTTTACCGGCAGCAATGAATGGAATTCAACGAGAAACGTGCAGAGATACAAAGTTTATCTGAAGGTGGATTCCCTTCGGGATGTAAGCCGTAGTGTCTTTTCCATAAAAAAGACCGATTCGTCGAATGAAGAGTCCATTGACGACAGCGCGTTGTTTTCGGATACGGGCTATGGGCTTGAGTATACAATAACGGACGTCGATACGGACGGAAATGCAGTCCTTACGTCGTATGCCAAGGACATGGCAGGGCATAAACGGACAACACTCCATACATTGACCCTTGATTTCACCGAGCCTTCGATGGCGGCATGCACCCTTTCACACGACGGTTCAGCCATGACGCTGCATTGGAATGGGAACATTGCATCTGATGCCATTACAACAAACCCATCTGATATTCTTGTCAGGGTATATATAAAAGAGACTGGCAACGGGATTGAAACGCGGGACAGCCTGCCTGACTATACCGGGAACAAACAAAACATCATTACTCACGCGCTCGATAATATTGGGTCCGAGACGGACAGCGGCAGTGTTTATGAAATATTCATCCATGCCATTGACCAGGCAGGGAACAGAAAGGCGCAAGGTTTTAAAATTAACTCAAATGGAACGATAGACGGCATAGCGATTAAAAATTTCTTCTATTTTGGCAACTGGATATTAAGCGGAGAAATTGCGCCGGACAAGGTTGGTCCTCCTGCAAATGTTCAAATAGAATTTAATTCACAGTGCAATGCGCTTGGCATTCCAAGTAGAACCATGGCTGTGCCGGAAAGCAGTTTCAACTGGATAGACGGCCAGAATGGTAGTAAAATCATAACAACAGTGGATCTTTCGGACAGTTTTCTTTCGAATGTCAGATACAACAGTGTCCCAAACCAGGTCCCGCTTAAACTGAAAGGCCTGCGCCTGAGTAAAGTACATGATAAAACGATGATGATAGATACAATTACGGCTGATGCGGGGAGCTATCATTTCAAATATGCGAACGTCCCCTTATACGGAGCGGTTCAACTGGGAGGGCTTCAGGCTATTGACATGAAAGGCAGGACAAGCCCTATTACAAGCGCAAGTTTTAGCGGCTGGACGCTCCAGGCAATAAGGGACACGCTCACGGAGAATGGCATAATAGTGTCCGGCAATTTATCCGCATTCCATGATTCCCTGAACAGCCCCCTGGTTGCAAAAAGAATGCATTTGACATATTCAGGCGTAAACCTTGGCATTGAAAACGGCGTTGTGAATCCATTTGCTGTAAAACCCGACAGCACGGCATATAATGTCAGGCATGCGCACCTGGATCATCAAAACCATGAAATAGACATTGATTCCGCGTATGTTGTCTTTTACGATGGGGTTGTTCCGGATCGTTCTCCCTATGGCGGAGAAGGGATATATTCTCTTAAAGCAGGCGATCTGGCTCTTACAAATACAAACCAGCTTAATACATCGTCCAGTTGGTGGACGGAAATTATATCCCCTCTTTCCGGAACTGGAGGAGTAACCCAGGCAAAGGCCGCATTTCCCATCAGTATAGGTGAAAATGAAATCATAGCGGGTGATTTGATTGAATTTACCTCGGACGGGAAAGGCAATCTGCTTTTTCAAACCCCTGTTTATCAAAATGGAGACAATCCTGTAACACAATTAAGCGGGACCCATAAAGTGACTTCTTATGGCATAAAGGCCAGTATTGAACTTCTCAATGTAGAATACCCCATAGGAAAATATGGTTTTGCCCGAATCAAGGCGGGGAAGGGGATAAAAGATCTTTCATCTGGTTCAAAGATCACCTTGAAGGAGAATGTCCAGCTGAAGTGGAGTATCCCAAATGTAAGCGGGCTTACCGGTAAAACCACCAATCTGGATCTCGATAGCCTTGATATATTCCCGGTCAACGATGTCCTTTCGGATAGTGTCTCGGATAGTGTCATCGCACGGTATTCATTCGACCCTTCACGGATTGTCAGGACTAATTTTGCGGACCCGGTTTACGGAATAATTTCAAGCTGGATGGAAAACGCATCGGGAAACATGCAATTGTACGATTTTACGCTGAAAGACGACAGGATCGTCATTGATTCCATCTGTTTTGACCTGCCCTACATGAAGGACAATGCAAAAGTGTGCGGGAAAAACATTGAAATCATTCCGGAATGGGAAAATAAAAAACCCGGGTTGAAACTAAAAGGCCGGATATCGCTTGATTCCGGAACCGTATGGCTCGATGCTGCAAAATACGGTTACGGTCTCAAGCTGCACTGGGGTGGATGCGAAATCAACCTGGGCGATAATACGCAGATCACATTTCCAAACGGCGCTTCTGCCGCATTGTATGGAGATTTTCCAAAACTTGACTTTTCCGGTAAGGGAGAGGCGTTTATCGACAGCGCCGGAACATCTCTGGATACCGCGGCTTTTGCCATCAACAGCATACTGATCACCGCCAGGGGGCTTTCTGATTTTTATTATGAAACCAAGCCTCTGTGCGCAAAGTTTTTCAACAACAATCTTGCCCTGTCCGGAAAGATGTTTTTCAAGGTGGATGCCGGGGCGCAGGCAATGGATGCCGGTTTGAAGAATGTTACTGTGCGTGTAGACAGTTTTCCCGATATTCCGTCACTTTCCGGCAGGGCAATCACATTGAATGCATTAAACCTTACCGGCATGAACCCCTCTACCTTCACAAGCAAAATAGGTCTTAACGCATCGGATACAATCGGGCTGTTCGCATATTCCATAGATACGGCAGTTTTTTCGTATGTTGACGATAAATTCACAATTGCCGGGAAAAATTTCAATTTTTCATTGACGGACAGTTTCCCGGTCAATGCCTTAAAAGGCGCAACAGCGAACTTTAACAATCTGAGCTTTAATATAAGTACAGGCAAACTGGATTATTCCGACATCTCAATTGACCTGCCGAACGGGAAAGTGGTTTATACGCTGCCGTATATTGACGGTTTGCAAGATACCCTTACTAGTATTAAAGCTTCAAGGGACAGCATAGGGTTTTCGGGAAGCCTGGTCTTTACCCAGGATTTTGCATTTGAATCCCTGCGAAATACTGAAGTAAAGAACTTTAACATTATGATTGATATGGGCTCCGGGGCCCCGAGATTGAAAAGAGCTGACGCGAACATACATCGCGGCGAAAGGAAAATAGAACTTGCCGGGCTTGTCACAATAGGATACAAGGATATTATAGTGTCCTATAACGGTGATATACCCAATCCTATAAGCAGATGGAGTTTTTCGCTTGGTTCCGGCATCACCGCGCAGCTGACAAATAATATTGAGATAGACGGATTGAAGGGCAGATGCCTTACCGTGCATGCGTTTACACTGACATCCGGCGGCGATGTGGACGTAATGGACATAGGCACGCCCCTGACGCCTTTTGATTTCTACGGCTTTGATTGCCATGGCATTGGTAATAATATGGAGGTTTCCATTGGCAGGGATACGAGCGGGAAATATTACGGCGTGCTCAGCAACGTGACCATCCACACGCCCTATAATTTGCCATGGTTCGGGGACAGGAATGTCACCATAGAGACTTTTAAGATAAATGAAGACGGAATTGTGTCCGAATTCAACGCGACCACCAAGTTTTCTGATATTCCAATGCCTTTTGATTTGAATGTTGACACCATCGGCGTGGGCCTGGCGAAAAAGGGGTTGACTGCGGCAAAGGAGAATTTCAAGGTCTATTTGTTTGACGGTTCCATCAAGACGCCCGATCTTGGAAGTACCTTTAGCCCGGAAAATTTCAACCTGTCCGGCAGCACTCTGCGGATCGATACTGTTGCTGTTAATTTCGGCGGAGTTATCGAACGTACCAAGTTTTCCGGGAGCATCGACAGCATAAGACTCGGCTGGTCTGGTTTTGGCGTAAAATTTGAAGATGTGAGACTCGACAAAGACGGCGTTTACGCCCGCACAGGCCAGCTTACCTTACCCAAAGACATATCGGCCAACTGGCTTACAACGTCTTTGCAGCTGGCTGATTTTCATGTGGCCAAATCCGGTGTTTCCTTTATTCCGGGAATAACAAAATTCGAAGTTCCGTTATTTCAAGGGGCCAGGCTTGTATTTGAAGATATTGCTTTTGATTTTAAAAATCCAGCATTGACCTGTCATAAAGCCACTGCAATCCTTCCGGACATATTAAAAGGCGGGAGGGTTGAGCTGAATGATATAAGGCTGGACAACGACGATCCCTATTTTCATGTAGCATCAGGCGGGGCCCGTGTTGAACTTGATGCAAAAGATCTGCATGTGCCTATCGACGTGATAGGATTGGGCAATTTAAAACTTTTTATGGGCTATACGTCGGCCCTTGGTTTTTACTATGGCGGAGAAGCGTCGGCCGTATTGCCCGGGCTCGAAGGCGAGCTTGGAGCTGTGGTTGAAGTCGCGGAAAAACTCGATACAATGCCTCTCCCGTTCCTGAAAAAGACCTGCATGACATTCAAGGCAAGCGGGCTCGGCATACCTGTCGGGGCAACAGGGGTGTATTTGAATGGGATAACGGGTTGTTACGAGCAGGGCGACTGGGACGGCACAGTGCCGGTCGAGTATGCGGAATACTGTTTCCGGTCCGCGGCAATGGACGGAAGGCGCCTGCAATTAAGGCTCTATTTTACTGCCGGAGGCGGCATTGCCGAAGGCGAGGTCGGTTTCTGGGTAAATGTTGAAAAGATAGATATTGTAGAATTCGGCAAGCTCGTGATTCTCGGGTGGGTGGAAGGGAATGAATGCGTTGGAGTCGCAAAGAATTTTTCTGATTTCAGAGGCCATGTCAAGATCGGAATAGACAAGTGGGGTGTGGAGATATGGGGTGAGGCCTGGGTGCATTTATGGGAAGCTGCAAACAGGGCCAAGTTCACGGTTAAGGCCGAATTGGGTGCTGCTTTAAAGAAGGGCGCGGCAGGCAAAGTGTTTGGCGTGGCCGTGCCGCCATTTTCATTGGGACCCGTAATAGTGGGTGCGGAAGCGGGAGACTTCGCGAATAATAAAAAAGGATTCATGTTATATTATGATTTTCCGGTTGTCGGCGAATACGGAGTCCTGATGCAGAGCGGAATAGACCTTGTGGATCCCGGTGATTATCCGCTTGCAGAATAGGCGTGGGGAACTACAAATGAAACAAAAGTATCATGGTCATGCAAGGAGTACCCGAATCATGAGATTTAACATAAAAAAAGCATCTGTGTACGCTCTGGTCCTGCTGCTTTCGAGCATGTCAGCGGCGGAGCTTTATACTGTAAGGCGCACTGTAAACATTGTGTCCCCGGGAAGGCTTACGGCAATAATGAATGAGGCCGGAGCGGAAACAAAGGGTGAAATAAGGGTTGAATATCCGGGCGGTTCAATGTTCAGGGACGCCGACCCAAGTGTGGAATCTTACCGCGACGTGAAGACCGTTGCGGCGGGTTTTGATTTGAGCCAGCCGGGCGTATACGCGGTTTATTTTGACTCCCTGGCCGATACGACAACAGCGGGGTTTAATTACCAGATACGTTTCATGCCCAAACGTCCTGAAGTATCCTTGGATACCATGTACGAGACAAGCAAAGAGAACGGCATTTCAACCTATCATATTGCGGGTATGGTCAAAGGCAAAACAAGGGGATTGCTTGATTTGCGCGCAACACCGGCGATCTTTTGCAATACCTGTCCCGGCGACATAGACACCCTGCCCAACTGGACGGGCGATAAATTTGCGACAGCCATTCCCTGGGACACTGTGACAGGGCGCTATGCCTACGAATGGAATACAAAAGCAATGTCCCCTGGAAAGTATCATGTTTTCGCCTCGTTTGAAGTGGAAAATCCCTCAAATGATTCTGCAATAAAAGCCAGTTATCCGTATGTTTACAGCATAAAATCAGGATGGTACGATACCATACGCATTGATAACGATGAATTCCTGCCGCATCCTGGCAATATAATAGCGGCCCCAATAAACTATGGGGTCGATTTTTCGTGGAAAAAACCCGATTCCGCCCCTTCAGTGAACGGATTCAAGATCTTTTATGGCAAATCTTCAAGCAATCTCAATGACAGCCTTGTCGCGGGCATGGTCAAACATGCTATTCTGCGCGGGCTGAAAAACGGAGACACGATATGGTATTCCATATCAAGTTATAACGACCTTAGAAACGGGCCCGGTTCCTCTCCTAAATGGGTGGTTCCCGGGGATGGGCAGGGAAGCCAATTATTAAACCCGCTCCGGTTTGATACGCCTGCACAGGCGGAGTATGCCATTGCGATCGGCAAAGAAATAGAGATTCCATTCAAGGTCCTGCCTGCATCGGTTTCATTTGCCAGCACCAATTCTCCGTACGACGCGGCTAAGATAACCGTCCGGATAAAACCGGAAAACGCACCCTGGCCGGACAAGGACACCTCTTTGGGTATGACCGCGGCCATTCATAAGTCACGACTTTTCCTGCCAACCGATACGGGCGTGCAGACATTAACGTTATTGTCGCGCGCGCAGGATGTGTATTATACCAATGATACGACAGACGAGGTTTGCACTTCATGTGCAGATAGCAGCAGCCTGATGATGCCGAAACTTTCCCCGGGCAACTACCATGTCAAAATAACCTGTGAAAATTTGGGAAATCCTTCAGGCACGGGCATGGCGGACGAAATCATATTTACTGTTTCCGCTCATTTTCCCGGTCCGGAATTCGGCAAAATATTTCCCGCAGAGGTGCTTGAAGGCCAGGAGATCGTTTTCAGCGCATGGGGTTCGGATTTAAGGAAATTTGTGCAGAACGGGGACAATCAATACCTGGTCATTACCGGCCCTGGCCAGAATTTTTCAATCCCCTTTGACAGCGTCACGAAATATTCAGAAACTGGGTTTACCGCGCCGATTTCAGGAATTCCAGCAGGCACCTATAGTGCCTATATTTCCAGCAGCAACGGCAATTCAGACACCCTGGTCAATATCATAAGAGTAATGTCACCATCAACATGCCCGGGCTTTGTATCCATGAGACCGGCCTGGGGCGATACCGGGGCCGTTGTATCATTTACATTAAGCGATAACGCCGGAACCGACGACCCTGCCGGCTGGAATGTCAGCCTGAACGGCCTGTCCTGCCCGGTGGAATGGGTAATCGATAACTTCGTTGAAGCCAGGGTCCCCTACGGCGCTTCAACGGGAGGTTTTCTGATACAAAGGACCAATCCCTCAGGTCCGCCGTGTTCCCTTACCACGTCTGAATTCCTTGTCGGGGCAGGGCCCATGGCGTCAATCGCCCCATCTTCGGGCCTTTATCCAAACAGCATTGCAGTGTCCGTGAATCATTCCGGTGATACGGCATTTATCCAGATCGGTGATCATATGCCGGTACAGTATACTTCGCCGGTCACTCTTACTCCCGACAGCCCCTCGGTTGTCCAGGCATGGTCAAAAGATATACTCGGAAGAATAAGTCCAGTGGCAAAGGCGGAGTATAAAATTGTCCCGGTTCCTGTTACCATTGCAGCGCCGAACGGGGGCGTTTTTTCAAGCGCTGTTTCATGCACGCTCACATGTTCTGAGCCGTCTGCGGACATACATTTCTCATTAAACGGATCAAATATTACATCGTCATCTCCCTTGTATACGGCTCCTTTTATCATTGACTGCCCGTCCACGCTCAAATTCAGGGCTTTTTATAATGGTGTTGCCGAAGACGTGAAAAACGTTGATTTCACAATAGAAAACCCCTCGGTATTTTCCTATACGCTGGCCTATCCAGAGGCTTCGGAAGTATATACGAATAAGTCGCCCTATCTTGTTCAGGGTACGCTCACATCAGGCGTTTCGAACTTTATTTTGATAAATAACAACGCAGTGCCGGTAACAGGGGGTTCGTTTCAGGCAACGGTAGCTCTGAAGCAAGGTGAAAACAGCATTACTGTTTCGTCGCTGGAAGGAAGAGGTTTGCAGGCATATACGGCCATTCTCGATACGAAGCGACCCATTGTGTACGCTTCCGGCGGACGCATAATGGGAACGGCGACAGCGCCGTTTTTTGATACGCTTTCCAGCAGTGAACCGGCGAATATTTACTATAAATTTACCGGTGATCCATCATATTCACTCTATGAAAATCCCGTATATATTGATGGCGCTACCACGATGTCATTTTATGCGGTTGATCTTGCGCAGAATGTTTCGGATACCATAACCGAGAGCTACGATATTCTTGAAGGGCTTGTTATTGAGGCCAGTCCTGGTCCGGGAACGTATCCGGAGCCTCAACATGTTGCGCTCAGCGTTCCAACCAGGGGCAGGACGCACGCAAATATCTATTATACGATTGATGGCACGACGCCCGATACAGGTTCCTCAATTTATACTGACACGCTTATCGTCAGTCATGATATGACCATCAAGGCTATCGGGGCTGACGCTTTTGATACCTCTGCCATTTTTGAATTTGCGTATGGAATTGGTGTTTCTCTTGACCTTGATACGCTGTCAGTCGGCTCGGGTGAAATAACGGCGTATGAATGGCAACGGGATACAATGTCTCTTACGGGCATCGGGGAGGCCGTGGGATCAAATTCCGATAACTGCATGTTTGCCTATCAGAAATTAGGGGGAGACTTTGATGTAAGTTTCAAAGTGCTTGAGCCCGATGATATTTCGCCATGGAAAGAAGCCGGTATTATGGCAAGGTCCGGGACAGGGGCCGGTTCTTCAATGGTATGGTTTTCCTTTCGTCACAATGACGGCACAAATCTGATGGCCCGCGCGGAATCGGATTCGCTTGCCGTGGAGACGGCGATCCCGGATATTTTTTACGGTCATTCCGCAAAACTGCGCATGGTAAAAATCGGCGCAATTTTAACAGCCCTTTTTTCATCCGACGGCGTTAACTGGACGTCTGTTGGAAGCGCGGAAATCGGCCAGGACAGCGTATTGATCGGCCCTGCTTTTACAGCGGAGAATTCCGCGCGGATGAGAGTGACCGGGTTCAAGGGTTTCAATGGCGGAGCATTGCCCGACGGCTCTCCGGTAATCTCAATTACTTCGCCAGTAAGCGGGATGTATTTTCAATCATATTACGTGCATTTTGAAGGCGGCATATCCCGCCAGACCGTTTCAGGCGACAGCGTTATTGTCTATTTAAACGGCGTCACGTACGGGAAACTCCCGCTTTTTTCTTCGCAATTCCAGAAGAACATCGATTTTTCCCACACGGAGAATTTTTTCAAAGTCCTTGTTGAAGATCCGCTGACGGGCCAGAAAGGCCTGACATGGTTTACCTGCGACAGCACTGCTCCCCAAGTATCATTTTCGGCTCCACCTGGATTGTACGAGAAGAGTCTCGATCTGACAATATGCCTGAACGAACCGGGCAATATATATTATAGCGGTACGAATCAACCGTACATACCATTAACATCCCCTGTGGCCTTGACACTGAAACCGGACACGGTGGAGGAATATCACAAATATTATCCCACCAGTTATACGATAACCGCTGTCGGGTATGATTATGCGGGTAACCCTTCAAATCAAATAAGCGGCACTTTCCAAATCGCGCCGGAGTTTAAAATGTTCGTTTCACCCAATCCGGGTGTTTTTTATGATTCAGCCGAAGTTTCATTAACATGCAATAATATAGGTGCATATGATGCCCAGATATACTTTAAAACCGGAAAAGAAGCCTGGTGGAGCATATATGGCGCCCCCGTCAAATTACGGTATTCTGATCGTCTTGAAGCATATGCTTCTTATAAAACCAAATCCGGAGAAACCGAAACATTCAGCGGGCTGTATCAAATCGTCAAAGCCGGAACGCTTTCCGTTTTATCGGTTGGGACCGCCGAAAGCACTTCGGGCGAATGGACCGGAAGCAGGCAGTACCGTTTAAACTCGGTAACAGCGCCTATTTCCGGGGATGGATTCCATTTCGGAGCGGCCGTCATTGCCGCGGAATCGTCTTTTGTTTTTGTCGCAAAACCCATGTCGGTCGCCGGGGGAAAGCAGGGGCTTGCCGTATTCAAGTCAACATACTCCTCAACCATCGGATGCCTGGTATCGGTATTAAATGACACAACAATTAAAATTGTAAAACGAGAGGCCCCTGGCGGCCTGCTGGACACTCAAATTCTGCATGTCGGTGCCGATAACTGGCTGAAAAGTGCGAGGCAGAAGGACACCGTCTATTTTTATAGTTCAAAAAACAGCAGGGACTGGAATTTGATAACCGCAGTCAATATGCCGGGCATTGTTTACAGCGGCCTCTCCGTTGTCTCTGAAGACACGGCTGTTACCGCTCAGGCGGATTTTGACAGCGTCGGTATGGATATTGATAATCCCCATCCTGTCTTAAGCATAACCCAACCGGCAGATACCCTCTGGACGAACATTGACTCTGTGCAGGTAAGAGGCGTTTTGAGCAATGCAAATATCTTCTATGTGCTTGCAAACGGCGGTTATGTATCAGTAGGAAACGACAATACGTTCAGCAAATACGTTCGTCTGAATTATTCGGGGAACAATCAGATTTTCATTGAGCAGCCCGATTTGGCCCTTACGGCAAGGGCCAATGTTGTATATGATAATTCTTCTCCGGCCGTCATTGTAAATCCTTCTGCAGACAAAGGCCCCTTCTCTTCGCCCCTGAACGTCCACGCGTATTGCAATGAAAGCGCTGTTCTTTATATTTCCGTGAATGGGGAAGAATACCGGGAAGTTGCGCAGGGCGATACGATATTGACTCTATCCGGAAACGCTCAGGTTCAATACTATGCCATTGACAGGGCAACGAACCAGTCCGCAGCGCAGAGTCAGAGTTATACAATTATTAGCCCACCGGTAAGTTCGGCCAATTATGCCAGCGGGACATATGCGCAGCCTCTCAATATAACCCTTGCGCCAAACCGTTCAAGCGCTGTTGTTCATTATTCGTTAAATGGCGCCGAACCCGGCCTGGAGTCGCCTGTATTTACCGAGTCTATTTATATAAATAAATATACAACCCTGAAGTTTTTTGCCGTTGATGCATGGGGCCGGGAAAATGTAAACACGAAAGTGTATGATATAACCGGTGAGGTATCTTTCGATACAACAAGGCTTACCAATACAACCCTTTCTTCCTATTATTGGGAAAATGGACGCCTGAAGATCAGGGCCTCCGGATATTCCAGCGGTCATCCGGAAAAAGAAGGGATAAGTTTCACCCAATTCCTGCCGGGTGATTTTAGAGTGATATTCAGAATGGATTCCTTGCCCGAGGCGTCATTTCATGCGGGAATCAGTGTTCGCAGCACCATTCAGGGCCTTTCGGACAGCACAAGGAAACTGGGCGCGCTTCTCATTGATTCCGCAGGCAGAATTGGATGGTACAAACGCCCGTATGATAACGGACTGACAACTATTCAACCAGTTACCGCCAATGGGGCGGCAGGCATCTGGATGCAGATAGTCCGGTCAAATGATACTGTCTGGGCCTCATATTCGTTAAACGGCGATGTTTGGACTCCGGTTCCGGGCCATCTTGATATTGCAGCATATTCCGTCAACGTCGGTCCGGTCATTATTCCGCATAGTCCTGCGCTGGAAGAAGAATTTGTGTTCTCACATTTTTATGGTTTTGCGGGCGGCAGCGCAGTCCCTGACGACTACTCGATGCTTGCAGTATATGAGAATAATGATCACATTGTTACGGCGAATGAATCATATGCTTTAAAAGGCAGGATCTTTGATCCTGGTATGCGTCCTCTGACCAACAGCATTTCGCCCATCTATGTCACTGTAAATGAAGGTGAACTTGAAACAATAGACCCTTCTGGCGAGGCTCCTTTTTATAATTGGGTGCACAATGTGCAATTGAATGAAGGTGAAAACCGGATTTTATTGTCCCATATTTCTTTAAATACCAGAAACGCCTATTCACTTACCATTACAAAGGACACATCCACCCCGGCCATATCTTTATTACCCCTCTATCACCATGGAGTGGATTCAATACCGGTGGAAATGCAATGCAGCGAAAATGCGTGGATCTATTGGCAAATCGGTTCGAAACCAGTGGATTCGGCGTATGGCACAATGGCATCCAGAACATTGTATGTTGGCGAATCGGGGATTTTCCAGGCCTGGGCTATTGATAATATGGGCCGCCACAGTGAAACAGTTGAGCATTATTACGATGTTCACGAGAACCTGAATTCCTATGCAGATCCCGTGTCCCGGGTTTTTTCCACTCCCGTACAGGTTTCTCTTAAATCAAATAGTCCGGACGCTGTCATTTATTACACCACCGACGGCAGCCTTCCCACAGACTCTTCGGCGAAATTTATGGAAGGATATCTGGAATTCAGCGATTATACAACATTAAAGTTCTTTGCTGTAGACCCGTGGAGCGTGGAAACTTCCATTCATACGGAAACGTATATTCCGGATTGGACGCCCTATAGTGCAAATCTGAATGTCGGATACAATGAAGACAGCAACATGATTGAGATGGCGATAAATTCCTCGATATTTATCAAGTCCGTTGAATTTTCAATAAGCGATTTTACAGGGGTTCTTAAAAACTGGACTATTGACGATATATATCCTGGAGAGAAGATATTGGAGCTCACGCAAAATGAAAGTCCGGAACTGATAGGCGCAAAGGGTGATTCTATTTCGGTATCGGTACGGATAACAAACTGTTTCGGTCAGGTCATACTAAAAACAGGAACAATTTACAGAACATTTAGCCGGATTCATTTTGTTTCGATTGGCAGCGCGTATGATTATTCCTCAGGAACCATTCATATAGCCAAAGGATCTGATCATGCGACGGGAATAAATACATCCTGGTTAAGCGCGAACAGGGGACAGGGCGACAGTATTATCATAAATAATCATGGGTTTACAATTAAATCGGTGCTTTCGGATACGGCTTTGTTGCTCACACAATCGTCGAATGAAACATATGAAGGATCGAATTATGCGATAAAAAGGAAATTCGCGGAATTTGCACCATGGGCAAATCAGAATAGAAATCTGGTATCAACATACGAATCAGAAGTTGCAGTTCTCTACAACGACAATGTACCCCTTGTTGGTTCCAGCATAGGCGACTGGAACAACTGGTGGACCACGGACGCTTCGCATACTCTTACCGTGACCGCGATCGGCAATAACCGGACCTATGGCACGGCCGGCCGTGGCGCAACGCTGGACTGCCGCGGGTATGGCATAAGCACCTATTCGCATTATATGACCATAGACGGCATAGAGATAAAGAATATAAACAGCGAATACGGGCTGTTCATTGCTGGCGACCATTCGACAGTGAAGAACTGCGTTGTCCATGATGGTTCGGGCAAGGGTATATCTCTTCAGTACGACAATACATGCGACAGCGTGTACAACAATATTGTCTACAACCTTGGCATGACCGGCATATACGCTGGTCCAGGGTCCATGTTCATTGCCAATAATACAGTCTTCAATTGCGGCAAAGGCATTGAGGCTTACGGCAATGGCAGCTCCATACTGAATAACATTGCCGCAGCTAATATAAGCGGTGATTATGTCTGGACCGGGACGCATACGTTCACGGACAATATTTCAGGCGACAATTCAGTCCCTGCCAATAACAACAAGCTGAATGTTTCCCTGTCGCGGATAGCCTTTGTAAACACCACACCCGGACAGTATGACCTGCACATCAATGAGACAAGCGCAGCCAGGGATTCAGGCAGCGCAATCATACAGACAGACATTGACGGCAATACGCGCACAAGCCCGTACGACATTGGCGCTGATGAAGCAGGCGGGTACATACCTCCTGCACCGCCTGCGCATAGTGTCCCGGTACGGTATGTTTCCATTGGCACAAAAGCTGATTATTCAGCTGGGAGTGTGCAGGTGGCAGCTGGCAGCAGGATAGTCACAGGCACTGGCACTGCATGGCTGGACAGCAGCAGGGGCCAGGGCGACAGCGTAATAATAAACAGTATCGGCTACACGATTGATTCTGCAACGTCCAACACGCGCCTTGTACTCACGCAGGCAGCCTCAGCTTCATTTACAGGCAGCTACAGCATAAAGCGCAAGTTCCGCACCTTTGCAGCATGGGAAGCCCAGGACAGGGATCTTATCATGGCTGACGAGTGTGAGGTCGCGGTCATGTACAATGACACGGCCAGCTACAAAACCGCGCTGGTGGACGGCTGGAAGACCAGTGTCGCGCATAGAATCATAATAACTGCCGCTCCTGGCAACAGGCACAATGGCGTGGCAGGGACAGGTGTTGTACTGGATGCTGATTCCCATGTCTGGACCATATATGCCAGCAATGTTTCATTTGCAGACCTTGAAGTAAGGAACCTGGGCAGCCCATATGGCATGTATATTGGCGGCCGCGAGAATGTGGTCCGCTCGTGCCTGTTTCATGGCGGCACTGGGCATGGCCTGCATGTGTACTATGCGGGCAGCAGCGACAGCGTGTATAACAACATCATCTATGGCTTTGATTCAGCAGGAATAGATATTGCCACGACTGAATGGAATTTTGTTGCGAACAATACTGTAAACGGGTGCCATGAAGGCATCCGGTGCAGCCATGGGAACAGCTCGTACAACCATATGTACGCAGTGAACAACATCAGCGTTGGAAACAATGCGGACTACAGCGAAGTGCCTGGGTCTGTTGGGTTTAATGCCAATGACAGCAACAACATTGCAGGCGATAATTCGCTTGTCACGGTTGGCGCTGGGCCGCACTGCCTGAACAATATCACCCTTGCGCAAATAAAGTTCGTTGATGCTTCCGCTGCCGCACGGGACCTGCACATTCGCATTAACAGTGCTGCCAGGAATGTCGGCGCAGACCTTGGCGCATGTTTCACCAGGGACATTGACAACATTGTCCGGACAACAGGATTGTGGGACATAGGCGCGGATGAAAACACCACAGTTGATGTAATAGCCCCGGTCATTACCGTGTCAGGCGTATCTGAAAACGGCATGTACAACAATGCCCGGACAATAACCATTACGGTAACAGACGACCAGGACCCGGAACCTGTCTATACTGCAACCCTCAACGGCCAGGCAATCCAGACCGGCCATTTGGCCAGCGACGAAGGTTTTAACACCCTTATTGTCTTTGCAACTGATTGGGCAAATAATAAATCAGCAGACACAGTGCATTTCACACTTGATTTCACCCCTCCGGTGGTCTCGGTATCGCCCCTTGGCGGCTATCATTCAGCAGCCTTCTTTAACAGCGATTCTTCCATTACCCTGTCTGCGTCAGATAACCTGTCCGAAGAGCCGTATATTCATTATACTTTGAATGGCGCAATCCCGGACAACAATTCGACGCTTTATTCAGGCCCGCTTACCCATATTGCGGCAGGAACGCTCTTGAAGGCCATTGCCTATGACTATGCGGGCAATGCAAGCGCAGTGGTAAGCGCTGAATACCTTGGCTGCATCAATGCCGCATTTGTTTCAGGAACCATCTGGGTCGATTCTGTGTGCGGCAATGACAATACATGCAACGAGTGCAATGACTCACTGCACCCGTTCAAGACCATTGATACTGCTTTTAGCCGCATAAGCAGGACAGCCTCCCTTACCAGCGACCTTACAGTTAAAATTGGCAGGGGCACATATACGATCGAGAGTAATAGCGGTATAAACCTTGCTGATGTAAGAACATCGTCCAATGCGCGCCTTACCATTAGGCCGCAGGACTTTGCCAAAAAGGCCACGGACATGCCTGTCCTTAAGAGGGCGGCAACTGGCACTGGCTCCAACACATATATATTCCGCACCAGCAGCTTTACGACCGTCCAGGGCCTTAAGTTTGCCATGACCGGCAATGGGGGAATACATTCGAATATGTGCATCGAGTCCTACAGACCAGCGACCAGCTCCAACCACATAGAAGGCATGATAATCGAGAGGAATGTTTTCGACAATTCCGGCATTACCGCTGGCACCAGCATACACGAAATCAGAATTTACAGCACTGGCGAAGGCAGCTCAAAAGATGTGTATATCAGGAACAATATTTTCTACAAGGGCAAAAACCCCATTACCATCAGGGAAAACGGCTGTTGCAACTCGGGCCAGCGCGATTCAGCTTATTTTATCGTGAATAATACTGCGTACGACTGTGATGGAAAGTTCCTGAATATTATGAATGATGGGGGCACTGGCGTTATGGCGCACCTTGTGGCTGCGAACAACGTGATATCGAGCGGGAACGACACGTTGTTTTACGGCACCTCGCCATATGCTGCAGGGCCATATGCTGTTTATAACACTATTTACGAATCTTCTCCAGCAACATGCGCATTCCAGGGCAAGAATGGGACATTTTTTGTTCAAGGTATGTGCGATTCCTCTGCCACTGCTTTCTTAAGCACGGGTATTTCTGATTCAAATTTCCTTCGGCCCTCACAGAACGACCTTGCTGTTGACTGGGCAAACGCAACCTACGCGCTATCAACCGATATCTGGGGAAATTCCAGGAATCAGGGCAATGGGCCAGATGCTGGCGCTGTTGAGTCTCCGTATACAGCCCCGGTCCTCACCCTTGCCAGCCACACAGTGGACCAGGCAACAGACGCTTTCCTGGAACACGGAGGGGAGACCCATGCAGCCATATTCCGTTTTAGGCTGACCCCCTCATTGGGTACAGCGGTTGTAACGCGCATGGCCTTCAGGCTATGGAATGTCCTTAATATATCGCAAGATATCATCAATGGCATGGAACTAATCGCGGATGCGGACAACGACGGAGTGGTCGATAGCAATGAGACAGCGATAGGCGGCGCAGGCACGGCAACCATTAACGGGTCAACAGGCCGCATTGCGTTTTCAACAAGCTTTAATGTTTCATCTCCAGCCAATTACATACTCCGCGCTGATTTCCTGTCACTGGGCCAGAATGATTCCCTGCGCATAGGCCTTTACACAGACAGCATAAGCATTGCCAGTCTCAAGACCGGCAGCGTGGCCAGCGCAGCGCACAGGGAAATATACACAGTCCCGCAGACACGATATGTTTCCGTGGGCGATAAGGCTGATTATTCAACTGGAAGCCTGCAGCTGGTGGCAGGCAGCAGGACAGTCACAGGCGCGGGAACAGCGTGGGCGGCTGGCAACAGGGACAGGGGAGACAGCATCATAGTCAATGGCACAGGTTATACCATAGATTCTGTGCGGAACGACACCGCGCTTGCGCTTTTCACAAACGCCCGAGTATCATGTTCCGGCGCTTCATATGTGATAAAGAGGAAATACGCCACGCTGCAAACATGGGCGTTGCAGGGCCGAAACCTGATTGCCGCAAACCAGAACGAGGCGGCCGTGCTCTACAAAGACAGCGTCGAGTTTACAGTGACCAGCCAATCGCATATTGATGGCAACTGGCAGACAGACAGCACGCACCGGATCATCATGACCTCAAACGCGCGCAACCGTCACCAGGGCAGGGCCGGGACAGGCGCGGCCATCAACTGCATGGCAAGCGTATGGAACCTGTACAAAGGCAATACAATCATTGAGAATCTTGAAATACGCAATTCAGGCGGTTATGGCATGTATCTGGCAGGCAACTGCAACGTGGTAAGGAACTGTTTTTTCCGCAACAGCGCAGGCACTGGCCTCCACGTGTACTATGATGCTGCGCGGGACAGCGTTTACAATAATATCTTCTTTGATATTGATTCCATTGGCATTGAAGTAAGCTCATATGGGAGCAACTTCCTGGCGAATAACACCGTGTACGGCTGCGGCAAAGGCATATTCCTGAACAGCGGCAATACAGTGACGAACAATGCCTGTGTTGTGAATAATATCTGCTGGGGCAATGGTGTTGATTACAGGAAAGTGACGGGAGCGGCCGGGTTCAATGCAAACGACACCAATAACATCAGCGGAGACAATTCAATACTGACCATTGGCAATGCCCAGAAGAATACGGGCAATGTAAGCAGCGCGCAGATGGGTTTCCTGTATACTGCCGCTGGCAGCGAAGATCTTCATATCCGCAGGAGCAGCATTGCCAGGAATACCGGGGCAAACCTGTCGTCGTTTTTTACTGGCGACATAGATGGCAACACCCGCGCTGGCGCATGGGATGTGGGCGCTGATGAAAATGTCTGGGCCGATACTCTTGCCCCGTCCATTGCGATCAGCGGGGTGCTGAACGGGTATTATTACAATACTTCAAAACAGGTCTCTGTGGCGGTTTCTGACGAGACCGACACCAATCCGTTCCTGGTGATACAAGTGGACGGCGATACCGTGGAAAGCGGGCATCAGGTATCTGCGGAAGGCATGCATGCGGTCAATGTCGAGGCATGGGACCATGCAGGGAACACATCGTATGATTCCATGGGCTTTACCATAGACCTGACTTCGCCCACAACCTGGGCCACGCCTGCAGGCGGGGATTATTCAGAGGAATATTTTAACAGTGATTCTTCTGTAACGCTCACTGCATCAGACACACTGTCTGACATCCTGCATATCTATTACACAACCAATGGCACAACGCCTTCAGATGCGTCGTCCGTGTATGATGATTATTATCCCATATCTCCCATAACCGATGGCATGGCGATAAAATACTTTGCACAGGACAATGCCGGAAACAACAGTTCTGTTGCCACAGACATATATAACCTTGAGCAGACACAGACCGGACCAGCGCCGCACTATGTTTCAATCGGCACGGCAGGCAACTATACCACAGGCAGCGTGCATCTGACAGCAGGCAGCAAAACAGTAACCGGTACTGGCACAGCCTGGAAAACAGCCAATCGCGGCAAGGGTGACAGCCTTTATACAGTGGCTGCAGGTGGCTATGTCATTGATACTGTCCTGACGGAAACAAGCCTCAGGCTGACCAGAACTGCTGATAGTGGCTATAGTGGCAGTGATTATTCTATTATGCGAAAATTCAGCACTATCCAGTCGTGGATAAGCACAGGCCGTAACCTTGTGAGCCTTGACCAGCGCGAGGTTGCGCTTATGTACAAGGACGGGAGCGAATACGCGCGGTACGACATAGGCGGATCAGGCTGGGTCACGGACAGCCTGCATACGATCATGCTGGCAGCTGCGCCGGGCAACCGCCATACCGGCATCCAGGGCACTGGTGTTGTAATAAACTGCAATGGCAGTGTCTGGAACATATACAAGGACTGGGTAACGCTTGATGGTCTTGAGGTGAGGAATTCCGGCGGGACCTACGGGCTGTATGTTTCCGGCCGGGGTGATGTGGTACGCTCGTGCATATTCCGCGATGGCAGCGGTTATGGCATCCACCTTTATTATAATGGTTCCAGCGACAGCGTGTATAATAACATTGTGTATGGTTTTGCCTCAGCAGGCATAAATATCAGCACAAACCAATGGAACTTTGTGGCAAACAATACCGTGTACGGGTGCAATAAGGGCATCCAGTGCAGTCACGGGAACTACGTGTACAATAGTATGTACGTTGTGAACAATATTGCCTGGGGCAATGGCGTTGATTACGAGGAAGTGTCCGGGTCTGTTGGTTTCAACAGCAACGACAGCAACAACATTGGCAAGGACAGCTCGCTCGTCACGGTTGGGCCTGGGCCGCACTGTCAGTACAACGTCACAGCCAGCCAGATAAGTTTTGTGGACACGGCTGCTGCAACAAGAGATCTGCATATCCAGGGCGGGAGCGTGGCAAAGGATGCTGGTGCCAGGCTCAACAACCGGTTCACCATTGATATTGATGGGGAAATCAGGGGAATACCCAGCGATAGTTTGTGGGATATCGGGGCGGACGAGAAAAGGTAGCAATTAAAAGGAACTCTACCCCTGTCTCCCCCTCTCTTTTTTCAAGAGAGGGGGCTGGGGGCATAGGTGTTAGGTTAATTATTTGCATAACCCCATTTTCTTACCCTTTGGTTCCTCCCGTATTCCAGGAATTCCAGAGTAGAGAGTCGTGATTTTTGTCGTAACTTTTTGCAGTTTTTAAGC
>Ga0208953_1000048_pt1 | contig 127224 bp, 112 predicted proteins | sample RifOxyB2_FD_184033 | JGI IMG/M metagenome (GOLD analysis project Ga0208953, IMG submission 184033) | Groundwater microbial communities from Rifle, Colorado - Rifle Oxygen_injection B2 (SPAdes) | ecosystem: Environmental > Aquatic > Deep subsurface > Groundwater | place: USA: Rifle, Colorado...
CCTTAATTGTCAAGCTTTATCGAGTTTTTACCCTTTCAACGTTGGGACACTAGTGATATTGGATATTAGTTAAGACACACCAATTTCTAATATCTAATCTCTAATTTCCAATCTCTTTCCCCTTCTCCTTACTCACTCTTTTAAAGAATTTATCAAGCCATTAATCATTTTTCCAATACTTTCAGCAATTGAATATATATCATCAAAAGTTTCTTTTGGAATAAAGCCGAGTTTTAAGCATATTTCAATTAGTGGAATACACTCAAACAGCGAGCCTCTGGCCATTTTATAAAATTGCTGTTTTTCCTTGGGGGTATTTCGCCCATTTCCTTCCGCAATGTTCAACGGAACGGAAAGCGCGGCTCTTTTTAGTTGGTTTTTGATGTCTCTATCATTTATGGTTTTCATGCACTGATGAGTTTTCGTCACTAATTCAACAGATTTCTTATAAACTTCCAGATTTTCGAATAAAAACATGGGTTTTTCGACCTCCTTATGAGGAGATATAGCAATTTTCATGCCAAAGTAATTTAGATCCCACTACCCCACAAAAATATGCTATTATTTCCATAATCATTTAAACCCAAGGAGCTGTCGCCATGGAAAAAATTTATCTGGTACTCATTTTTGGAATTCTTGCGGGGCTTATTGATATTACGCCAATGCTCATTATGAAATTGCCATGGAACGCCAATCTTTCAGCTTTATAATTATGACTTTGATTTTGGGGAGTTTGCTTGGTTATTTTATTGGGAGGATTTAGGTTAAATGAAGAAAGCAGAAAAACAACTGGTCATTTATCAGGTATCCGGTGGAGCGATAGTATCCGAGCTTGGAAGAGAAAGCGGCACACATACTTTATAATAATGCTTTTGAGTAAGCAATCTTCTCTTTTCTGAAAATAAGGGGTGATGCAGTTGCTACTAAAAAATATGTTTTTTAGGGCTTTTATGCTTATAATTTTTCTTACTGCTATTTTACCCAGAGGTGTTTGTGCTTTTGCTGAACCGCCAAAAAATGAGTTTTCATGGAGTCATCTGGGCTTGGGCGGAATCATAGAAGATCAGGGAGGTGTCGTCGGGATAGGCTTCTTGCTGATGCTTAATTATACCATAAAAAATCAGAGCCACTCTTATTCGCTACGGGCGTTAAGCGGAGCACTCTTATATACCCCTGATGAGGTTAATGAATTTGGTTTTTTATTTAATAAAATATTCGAACCTGAATGGGACGGTTTTTTAAAAGGCAATAATATGCTGGTATCTTTGGGGTTTGGAGCGAGTGTTGTAACAGGCAAAAAAAGAGGGGCATATATAGGGCCGCCAGACCTGGACAATGCTAGTTCACCCAGTGATTTTGAAAGCTCACCTTTTACCACAGTTGGAGTGCCGATTGAAATGCAAGTCTTTATTTTTCCTTCCAATTTTGATTTTGGCTTGGATCTTATTGGATATGCAAATATTAACCCGATCCAATCGTTTTGGGGAATTTGTTTATGCCCACGCTTTGGAAAAGCCTCTATCGCCCGTTGAGGTAATAATGTCCATCGGGAGAACCCAGTAGCGCGCAATCTTTCATCTGTTTTGAACTTTAGGCAAATATAAAATTTCTTTACAGAAATCACGCTTCATAATTTTTTGCAAATCATCTTCTGCCCAAAGCTTCATTGGAGTTATTTGAGGATGTTCAATTGGGAACCACGCCTTGGAAGTCAATGTTCGAATAGCCTCTTTAGCTTTTTCAGGATGTTTTAATGCTAAATATACTTTAGAGGCTTTAATATGAAGAGATTCATCATCTATCTTATCTGAAAATTTTTCATAAATCTTAACATAATCTGTGGTGTTTCCTGTTTTATAAATAAAATTCAACATATACATTGCTCCATCGATACTATCGCTTAAAAATTTAGGTCGATATTTTTTTAACTGTGCGATAAACTTATCCATAGAATCACCGTTACTAATAACTTGATAAGGAGAATTGTATATCTCTAGATTTTCTCTGCCTTTTAGTTTTAACAAGTGTTGCCCTATTATATATTGGTAGCGTTCAACATGAAATTTATGTCTATCCATGTCATTTGCTGGAACCTTTGTATCCTGTTCTCGCTTTAAGAAAGCGGTTAAAACCCTTTTTGCCCTGTCAATACATTTTAATGCAATAGCAGCGCGTACATATGCAAAGAAATGTTCATTAACAATATTTCCGGCATACCACTCCTCATGATGCGGCAACGCTTGTTCATCATAATCCATTGCGCTTTCAAAATCATGTTGGAAATAAGCAATTTCAGCTAAAGCGATCGCTTTATGAGCCTCAAACCCTGGGATAGCTTTAAGTTGTTCTATTCCTTCTTTAATTTTACCTTTACAGAGAAGTTCAAAAACATCTCTCAATTTCTTCGGTATACTCACTACAGCTGTCATACAACAATGTTACTAAATTAATTGATTATTGCAAGTCAATTAACGATTATTTAGTTTTGAAAGAGAGAAAAATAGAAGTTTTTATTCATGTCTTTTGACAGACAGGCAAGGGGTCACTGGTTCGATCCCAGTAGCGCGCATTCTATTTAGAGATTAGAGATTAGAAATTGGAGATTGGAGATTAGGTTGGAAAAAGCACACCAATTTCTAATATCGAATCTCTAATTTCCAATCTCTTTCCCCTTTTCCTTACTCACTCTTTTAAAAAATTTATCAAGCCATTAATCATTTTGCCAATGCTTTCAGCAATTGAATATATGTCATCAAAAGTTTCTTTGGCATGTGAGTGAAATTATTATTATTCATTGGCGAAACATGTGTGTAGGGGAAAGCGGTTGCCAATGAATCTTGAAGGCTCTGAATCTCCTGTTGATGGTTTTAAAATTAGTGAATAAAGGAGTTAAAGAAAATTTATGAGTTTGTCTGCGTCTGCAGTAAGTAAATCTGCATCAACTCTATATCATTTATCCATTTCAGAAAAAATTAATTTTAAGTTTGAAAGCCCCCTTTATAATGCAAAAACCATTTATTATAGACAGAAACCTCTTTTTGCTTATCTTATACAAGGAAATAATCTTACGATATATCCTTTGATAAAAGCAGCAGATGTAAATAAAGAAACTTATTGGCCTATAAAAGTAGCTTTGGAAAAATTAGGGATAGAAAACCCACATTCAGTTGGAACATATATGGTTCGCTTAATATTTGAAAATAACCAAGGAAGATTCATTGCCGATGAAGAGCATCATTACAGATATTTTGAGCAAACTATGAGAGAATTTGTTTTTCAATTTCATAGGTATGGAGAATCTGTTAACGGAGGAACTTCTTCACCAATTCCTACAGACCCATATGAAGAAGGGTATTCGCATATTCAGCTTTTTTCTGCTATTTATTATGCAGAAGTTGATGTCATGCGAAGAGTTGTTAAAAAAAATGGATCAATAATGGATATTGGTTGTGGACATGGAGAGGCTCCATTGTTATTTGCTCAAAGCTTCCCTCTTTCGACAGTGATTGGAACTGATTTAATGGGCCAAAGATTTCAATGTGCTGGAGGTAGTTTCCAACATTTGAATAGTTCATTAAATAAAGTTAGATTTGCAGAACATGATTTTCTAGAAGGAAGATTAGATGATGCTCAGACTAGTGCCGCAAAAGATCAAATATACGGTGAAACAAGAGTAAATACAGAGCCTTTATGTAGACTTATACAAACTCAAACTGGAGAGCCAATGGTTGATGCAATTACGATTAACCATGTTTTAGAACATATAGACCTTCCAACAGCAAGTCTTATTCTTGAATTGTTGAAACATACAAGATCTCTATTATGTATTTCTCTTCCTCGAGAGAAACGACTTAACACTACTTCGGGCCATAAGAGGTTATATAATGAGTACTATTTTGAGAAAGAGCTTTGGCCAGACATAGAAAGAGTTGGCACAAATTTTGAACCTGTTTATGATTATACGGGGCTTGGAGTGTTTGCTTTAAAAAGTCGTTGATGAATTTGTAATTGATATAATGCGTAAATTTACTGTTGACTTAAAAATATTTTGCTATGAATTTTGATGATACCCTTACTTATTTTGAGTTTCCCAACAGTGTTCATGCCAATTTCCAATATCGAATCTCTAATTTCCAATCTCTGTCCCTGGCTCTAATTTCTAGGATACCTCTACCCCACAAAAATATGCTATTATTTCTATAATTATTTAAACATAAGGAGCCAAACCATGGAAAAAATTTATCTTGTACTCATTTTTGGAATTATTGCGGGGCTTATTGATATTACGCCAATGCTCATTATGAAATTGCCATGGAACGCCAATCTTGCAGCTTTTTTAACATGGGTCATTGCGGCTTTTTTTATAGCAACTTCCAACATTGCGTTAAACAGTATTGCTAAAGGAGTTCTGGTTTCATTTCTTTTGGTTCTGCCTGTACTTCCTATCATTAATGGCGGATTCACACAAAGAATTCCGATTATAATTATGACTTTGATTTTGGGGAGTTTGCTTGGTTATTTTATTGGGAGGATTTAGGGTAAAGATCTCGGGTTAATTAAGCGTGACCAATTCTGGCCGCATAATTAAAAGCATGGAAGTAATTTTGAAAAAATTTGTCGTCAGATCCATAAATATTGTCGCATACTAAATAATCTACAAAGACCTCTCTTCCTCTTGTTACTTCCTTTAACCTTTTCCTGTTTTTTGAGTCGGAAATGGTAAGATCAAAAAGTTCTAATGCCCTTTCAAAGGACAGATCGGAAAATTTCTTGTTCCCCTTGTTCCTCCAGCTTATAGCCCTTATAACTTCACTCCCGATATTTGCCATCTGTTCAAAAAAAGAAAGCTCGTTCCATCTTCCGTTTGCCAAATCTTTATGCTGGTAATTATTCATTTTTGATCAATTGATTTATTGTCTTTAAAATTTTTTCTCTGACCGCAGCATTTTCAACATTTCTTGTTTTATTCTCTTGAAGAGGTCGAATATTTATCATTGAATCAAATTCAATATAATCAGATGTTCCATAAAGTTCAGGATATATGTTTATTCCCCATAAATTGGCATTATTTGATCCGTTTTCAATAAGCAGTGCTTCTTCGTCCGCATGAAGCCCTGCATCAACTGCCATAATGTTTTTTTCTATATCTACAACGGCCTTTACCATATTGCCAAACATTTTTGCGGACATTTTTTTGAGTTCATTAATTGTTGTTTTGTTTTTTATAATTTGCATGTATTTAATTATAACATACTCTTTCCTTTTCCTTATTTCATGATAAAATTTAAATTGTTGGAAACAGGAGGCTGAACTGTGTTGGATCCGAAAATTGTTTCATTGGTAATATTTGTTCTTTCTTATTTGTGTTTTATATTTTTCCCAATCTATCGCACGCATATCGCGCTTCTTGGCGCTTTTCTTTTAATTGTTACGGGGACTGTTTTGCCTATTGACGCTTTTTACTCCATTAGCTGGAATGTAATGGGGATGTTTGTCGGCATGCTCATAATTGCCGATATCTTTATGCAAAGCCGTGTACCCGCTTATTTTGCTGAGGTTATTGTCAATAAGACCAAAAAAACCGTATGGGCTATTTTATTTATTTGTGTTTTGACGAGTTTTATATCCGCGTTTGTTGAAAATGTCGCGACCGTTTTAATTGTCGCGCCAATCGCTTTATCTTTGGCAAGAAAACTTAACTTTAATCCTGCCAAAATGCTTATCGCAATAGCAATTACAAGCAATCTTCAAGGAGCAGCGACTTTAATAGGTGATCCTCCAAGTATGCTCCTTGGCAGTTTTACAGGTATGACATTTAATGATTTCTTCTTTTTTATGGGTCGCCCCAGCATATTTTGGGCTATTCAGGCGGGAGCTTTGGCCTCTTTTGTCTTTTTATATTTTGTTTTTAGGGAACATAAAGAAAATGTCAATATTATTTCCGAAGAAAAAATAAAATCTTGGGTACCCACAGTTATACTATGTTTGCTAATAGTACTTTTAGCCCTCTCTTCGTTTTTTACCATTATTCCGCAACCTGGTGTTTTGTGTATGTTGTTTGGCTTGCTTTCTCTTATTTGGGCAAAACTTGTTGATGGCGTCAAAATGCTTGAAGGGCTAAAAAAGCTTGATTGGGAGACGACTTTTTTTCTTTTAGGGGTTTTTGTTTTGGTTGGAGGGCTTACCTTAACAGGCTGGATAACTTCGTTTGCAGTTTTTTTGTCGGGAATCGTGGGACAAAATGCTCTTCTGGGTTATCTATTAATAGTTGTTATATCTGTTTTTGTGTCAGCATTTGTTGATAATGTCCCTTTTTTGCTTACAATGCTTCCTGTTATTGCTACCATGTCCGAAAGTATGACTGTAAGCCCCTATCTTTTGTTTTTTGGTCTGCTGATAGGTGCCAGTGTTGGCGGTAATGTTACGCCAATAGGGGCATCCGCGAATATTGCTGCTTGCGGCATTTTGAAAAAAGAAGGAACGCCCGTCTCTTTTATGGAATTTGTCAAAATTGGTCTTCCATTCACTATAATCGCGGTTTCTGCTTCGGCTTTGTTTGTATGGTTTATTTGGAGATAAAACCTCGTCCCCGAGAGGAATCGAACCTCCAGCCTACAGATTAGAAATCTGTTGCTCTATCCGGTTGAGCTACGGGGACAGTCAAGTATTTAGTGAAAAACCAATGATTCACACAGTATAATAATACCATAAGAAGAATTCTTAGTAAATTGTGCGAATCTTAAAACAGATTTTGATTGAAATGCTTTATGTTTTTATGTAAGATTATCTGCAGACGGAGATTTTATGCCGAAAAAAATTAAAAAGGTCTTAGGCAGCAAAAAAAGAAAGCCAAAAAAAACTAATCTTTTGGGTGTTGTTACCCATTATTTTGGCAAAATCAATGTTGCTGCTGTAAAACTTTCCGCTCCTTTGAAAGTCGGTGATTATATTGAATTTAAAAACGGAGAAGAAAGTTTTTGCCAGCTTGTAGAATCTATCCAGGTTAACCATAAGAATATTTTGTCAGCCAGGGGAAAATCTGAAATCGGATTAAAAGTTGTCAAAGAAGTCAAAGAAGGCTTTCAAGTTTTAAAAGCCGTTCAACCAACTCTGCTTGAAACGGTTCCTGCAAAAAAGGAAGAGTCGTTTAAGCCTATTTTTAATAATGTTGCCAACCCGCAGAATAGTGAGACGCTTACCATTATAAGACGGAAGATTTTAATTACAAACCAAGTCCCGCAAAAAGAAGAAAAACCTGCTAAAGATTCTTTTATAGTTTCTCCTTTACCTGAAAAACATGGTGCTTCGCTTCCCGAAACACCGCAACCGCAAAAGCCCAACCCTAAAAAATCAGGCTATAACAACGTCAAGTTTTTAAAATTTTAATAAGAGCTTTTTTGCCTATATCTTTTCTGTAATGCATTCCTTCAAAATGAATTAGCTCTACAGCTTTATACGCATGATCAATCGCGGCTTTAATGTCATCCCCAATTCCGACGATATTAAGAACTCTTCCTCCGTTTGTCAGGCATCTGGTTTCTGTTTTTTCTTTGCTGCTGTCCAGTTTTGTTCCCGCGTGGAAGACAATAACATCGTCAAGCTCTCTTGCTTTATCAAGCCCGGTAATTTCAAGTCCTTTTTTGTATGTGCCCGGATATCCGCCGGCCGCAATGACTACACAGACTGCGGGGCGGGGATCCCATTCTAAAGTTGCTGACGTGAGCTTTTCGTCGAGTATCTTTTCTATAATATCTATAATATCCCCTTTAAGTCTGGGCAATATGCATTGAGTTTCAGGATCTCCAAACCTTGCGTTGTATTCCAAAACTTTTGGCCCGTCTTTTGTGACCATAATTCCGACGTAAAGAATTCCGCTGTATTTGTAGCCCTCTTGCTCCATGGCTGTTATAGTCGGCTTTAAAATTTGTGAATCTACATAGTTAAGAAGCTCTTTTGTAACGATAGGGGCGGGGGAGTAGGCGCCCATCCCTCCGGTATTTAAGCCTTCATCATTGTCGAACGCGCGTTTATGATCCTGAGCTGAAGCCATGGGGATAATTGTTGTCCCGTCTGTAAAGCAAAGGATAGAAGCTTCTTCTCCGCAAAGAAATTCTTCAATCACAACTTCGTTTCCTGCTTCTCCAAACGATTTTTTGCACAGGATATTTTCTATGGCAAGTTCAGCCTCATCTTCTGTTTTGCAGATCAAAACCCCTTTCCCCGCGGCCAGCCCGTCTGCTTTTATGACGACAGGGGTTCCTATTTTTTTTAAAAAAGCCTTTGCTTCTTTAGGATCTTTAAAAGAGAGGTAATCGGCAGTCGGTATTTTGTATTTGCGCATCAGATTTTTTGAAAAAACCTTGCTCCCTTCGATTTGCGCCGCCCCTTTTGACGGACCAAATATTTTCAACCCGGCAGCTTTAAACTGATCCACAATCCCTAAAATAAGCGCGACTTCAGGCCCTACTATTGTCAGGTCGATTTTGTTTTTTTTAGCGAACTCAAGCAACGCAGGGATATTATCTGCCTGTATGTTGACATTGACGGCTATTTGCGAAGTTCCCGCGTTCCCCGGCGCGCAGAATATTTCTGAAACGCGCGGGCTTTGGGCAACTTTCCAGACAAGGGCATGTTCTCTTCCTCCAGATCCGATAATTAGTATTTTCATAAGCTTATTATATAAAATTTAATGCTCTTTTACATCAACAAGATTAAACTGGACAGATTCAAACCCATTCCATAGGTTCCTTTCCAAAGAATAAACAATATCGCAGTTTGAATTGAGATTTATAGAATCTTTTAGTTTTCCAAGCCCAAAACCAATAGCGTCTACTGTCGCGGAGTTCTTTCCGATAAATTTTATTTTAAGATGCGCGCCGTCATTTCCTACCGATTTTATATCAATAGGGTGAAGATCGGAGCTTATAAAAATAGGCGATGGGTTGTCTTGGCCATAAGGTCCTAAAAGAGCCAGTTCTTCAACTAACCCGAGAGTTGCCTGTTCCGGGTTAAGCAATGCGTCAATTGTTATTCTTGGCGTAAAGTCTATATCCAAAGTAAGCAAAGCTTCAGCCAGTCTTTTTTGTAATTCCGGTATTTTCATGGGCTCTATCGCAAAACCAGCCGCCGCCGCATGGCCGCCGAAATCTATAAAAAGATCACGGCAGGAATCAAGGAGATTAAAAACATTAAATCCGTCAATTGATCTTGCTGATCCGCGGCCAAGCCCTTCATTTATGCTTATAAGCACCACAGGCCTGTAATATTTTTCTACAATTCTTGAAGCAATAATGCCTATGACTCCGGCATGCCAGTTTTCTCCTGACATTACAATTATTTTTTCTTTTGCTATATCGGCTTCTTTTATTTTTAAGGAGATTTCTTTATTCATAATTTCTCCGATTTCCTGTCTTTTTATGTTAATGCCATGCAGCTGTTTGGCCAGTGTTTCAGCTTCAAAGGCTTCTTTGGAAATAAGGAGATTTACTGCCAGCGAAGCATGTTCCAGTCTCCCTGCGGCATTAATCCTGGGAGCCAGCCCAAAATTTATATCCCTGATCGAAAGGTCTTCTTTTAACCCCGCGGCTAGTGCAAGGGCTGCTATTCCGAGCCTTTTCCTTTCTTTTAAAACCTCAAGGCCTTTTTTTGCCAATATCCTGTTTTCTCCAGTTAAGGGGACGACGTCCGCGATAGTTCCAAGCGCAGCCAAGTCCAGCAGACTTGTTAAAAAGCCGTTTTCATTATTTCCAAGGGTTCTTAACAATCCCCAGGCAAATTTAAAGGCGACTCCGGCGCCTGAAAGGTTCCTGCTCGTATTTTCTTCTTTTATCAATTTTGGATTTATAATCGCGTAGGCATTTGGAAGTTCTTTTGGTATATTGTGATGATCGGTAACAATTACTTCCATTCCTAAAGAATTTGCCTCTTCAATTTCTAAGAAGCTTGAAATCCCGCAATCGACGGTTATTATAAGATTGGTTCCTTCCTCTTTAAGCTTTTTGACGGCACCTATATTCAAAGAATATCCTTCGCCGTAACGGTAGGGAATATAATAAGAAGGATTCATTCCAATGTGCTTTAGAGTTTCAAGCAAAATCGCGGTTCCCGTAACTCCGTCAACATCATAATCGCCATAAACGACAACTTTTTCTCCTCTTTGTTTGGCGAGGATTATCCTTTCAGCCCCTTTTTTGATATCAGGGATATTAAAGGGATCGTTTAAGTTCATTAATCGAGGAGAGAGAAACTCCTGAGCATTTTTTGGATCCAGTATTTTTCTATTTATCAGTATCTGGGCTGTAATGGGAGAGATATTCAGCTCTTTTGAAAGGGTGCGGCTGATTTCATCATTTGGGGGGAGTAGATCCCACCTTTTCATCCCTTTTTGACCAGCATTAGTTTCTGGCCATATTCAACAGGTTTGCCGTTTTCGACCAAGATTTTTACGATTGTACCCGAAACTTCAGATTCTATTTCATTAAACAATTTCATAGCTTCTACGATGCAGACAACTTTGCCGGAGTTTACATTGTCTCCAACTTTTACAAATGCAGGAGAATCCGGCGAAGGGGCAGAATAAAAAGTGCCTACCATTGGAGAAGTTATAGCCAGCAAATCTTCATCTACATCAGGTGTTGACTGTTGGATATGAGAGACTGGGGTATTAGATGTTTGGAGTGAGGGCGGGTTTGACATAACAACGCCTCCACGTTCACGTTTTATTTCATATTTTGTTCCTTTATCTTCGATAGTAATACCTGATATATCTTCATTTTTAACCATTTCAATAAGCTTTTTCAGTAAATCAAAGTCAACCATTTTATTTCCTCCATTTATGACCGTCCCAAATATTTCCCGTCTCTTGTGTCAACTTTTAAAACATCTCCGACTTTTGTAAAAAATGGGACAGACGGAATTGTATAACCCGTTTCTACGGTAGCAGGCTTTCCTCCGGAGACGGTATTTCCTTTAAATTCCGGAGTTGTTTCTGTCACTTTCAAGTCTACAGAGGCAGGCAGTGTTATATCCAGTGCCTCTTCTTCATGAAAAGCGATGTTTACAATAAAGCCTTCTTTTATAAATCGTTCCGTCCCGCCAAGCTGTTCTTTTTTAAGTTCAATTTGGTTAAAGGTTTCCTGATCCATAAAGTGGTATTTTTCGCCGTCGTTATATAAGTATTGCATGGGGCGGTATTCAATGTGTATCTTTTCCAGTTTCACGCCTACATTAAAGGTTTCTTCTATAATAGCTCCGGTGCGAAGATTTTTCATTTTAAGCCGAATTCTAGCCTGTTGAGCCCATTTTATGTGGTTATATTCCACGCAACGGAAGATATCACCTTTATATTCAAAAGTATTTCCTTGTCTTATTTCTGTTATAGATACTGCCATGATTTAATGTCCAATAGTTATTTTATAATATTACTATTTATAGAGGGGTTTTGCAATGATGAGATGCTGCAAAATCATAACGCCTGTCTTGTTATAAACAGGCGTTGATTTGATATAAAATTTAACCTTCTTTGTTTAAGGCTTTAATTAATGCCTCTATTGCTGAATATTCGAGATCAGTTCTTTGCGCCAAAGCTTCTGCAGAGGGATTATAGAAACATACGACAGCTTCTCGCAAGTGGTTGCTATTTGAACTGCTTACTGCGGCCTCCAGTATTGTTTCAATTGGTACATTCTTTTTATATAGAGCTTCAACTGCTGCCATAATAATACATCTAACAGAATATCTTTTTAACAGGTATTTGCTTTTAATAATTTCTAAAAGAATAACAGTGGAAACTAAGCCCGATTTTATTGCTTCTATTTGAATATCGACCATCGGACTTCTTACCGCGGCTTCCATGAATTCGATGTTTGAAACTCCAAGCTGCTCGAATAAAGGAACTTTACTTTTGCGAAAAAAGATACCGCGAATCCAGTCTTTTATGGGGTTTTCATAATTTTTAATTTCTAATGTTGCTGAAGCCCGTAAAAAAGCAGCCTTAGATTTTGACTTTATTTCTTCAGGGCTTACATTCCTTGTTGCTAGCACTTCATTAGCATCTCTTGCTATTTTTGACATGCCAAAATGATAGAGTGAAGATAAGAAAAGTAGATCTTCAACGGAAACATCTGGCGATGCAAGAGCGACCTCCCATAGCTGTATGTCGTTTTGTTTGACCAATAATGATGCTTCTTCTTGTGTAATTGTTGAAGTCCTGGTTTTTAGAGCAAGATATATTCTGCTTTTATCGGGGTTGCTTGCTGCGTTGTAAATAGTCGATACATCTTTTATTTCAATAGAACTACACCAGCGGACTAAATTATCCCATGCAATAATTTGAACGAGACTATCAGTAGATTTCTTGACTAAATGCATTAATTCGTTCATTGGAGTTCTTTCACAGCGAGCGGCTATTAAGTTTAGCAGGCACTGATCACTTTTTGCCATTGCTATTAAATCGCTTTCAGTTGCTTCAGCAACACGATCTTTTAGCTTGTCACATATAATCTTTTCTGATAACTTAATAAGGGTTGGTATTGTGGTTTGACTGGAATCAGCAGCTATTTCCATTATCGCCTCATAAGGACTTTGCGCCGCACTCTCCATAATTGTTTCTTCTGAAACATTTCTTTTTTTTAGGTTGTTAATTGCTGTTAAAGCAATTTCAGGGAATGCTGTGCGTACAAGCCTTAATAATCCTCCATTTTTTATCTCTTTATGGTTAACTCTTGCCATTTGTATGGTTGGAACAGGGAGTCTCTGTCCGTTTCTTATTATGTTGGGAATGATGCTTTTCCTTATTGCTGATGATACCCTTGGTGTTATTGGTGTTATCATTATTATCAATGCCTCCTGTTTATTTGTATATCCCTCGAAATGAAATTCAGAGAATTTCACCCTATTTTTATTTTACCTGACTTGTTGTAAAATGCTCTCATGAATAAAATAGCTATAATCGGTTTAGGGTTAATCGGAGGATCGCTTGCTTTATCATTAAGAAAAGCGGGTTTTTATGTTGTTGGGATCGCAAGGAGAGGGGAGACTGTTGAAAAAGCGAAAAATAGCGGAGCAATTGATGAGGGTTCATGCGATATAAAAGATATTTCAGATGCTGATTTTGTTTTTATCTGTACGCCGATCAGTCTTATTATCCCAATATTAAAAGAAACGACTCCTTATTTAAAAAAGGGAGCCATTGTTTCTGATGTTGGGTCTACAAAACAGGAAATAGTCTCTCAAGCTGAAAAACTAATGCCCAAAGGGAGATATTTTGTCGGCGGACATCCGATGACAGGAAAAGAAAAGGTTAAATTTGAAGAAGCAGAAGACGGATTGTTCAAAGATAAAATTTGGATGTTGATTAAAACTTCTAAAACAAGAACAAACGCTATTTCTCGCCTTGAAAATATTATATTAACTACAGGCGCAAAAATCTTGTACCTTGATCCAAAGAAGCATGATCTTGTTGTAGCTGCCATAAGCCATATGCCGCTGGCTGTCGCGGTTTCTCTCATAAATACGGTGGAATCCCAAACTGAAAAAACTTTAATGCTCTATTGTGCCGCGTCCGGATTTCGTGATACAACCAGAATTGCTTCTGGCGACCCTCTTCTTGGCGTTGATATGTTTATGACTAACAAAAAAGCTGTTTTAAGGATGATAAAAGCATTTAAGGTGTCACTTGCCACTCTTGAGAAACTTATAAAAAAAGAAGAAATTGACGCTGTAAAAAAAGAGCTTGAAAGAGCTAAAACTGCTAGAGACGGAAGCCCTAGTTAATTGACTTTAATGCTCCCCGTGAAAATCAATTGAAAGTTGAATTGAGTCAGTTACTTCCCTTCTTTTTTGAGATAAAATCATGTAAATAATAGATTTGTTTTTCTTATATAAAAGGGGTTGCTTAAAATGGAAATAATAAAAGTTGGGGATAAGGCTCCTTTATTTGCGTTGATAGATCAAAATGGGAATAATATTAAATTATCCCAATTTATAGGAAAAAAAGTTTTGCTTTCTTTCCATCCATTGGCTTGGACATCTGTTTGTTCAATACAAATGCAGTCTTTGGAAAAAAATTATGATCGTTTTAATAAATTAAACACTGTTCCTTTGGGAATAAGCATTGATTCACAGCCGTCAAAAGAAGCGTGGTCAAAAAACCTTAGAATAAACAGGACGCGCTTGCTTGCTGATTTTTGGGCGCATGGGGACTTGGCCAAGAAACTGGGAATTTTTGATGAAAAAACGGGGGTTTCAAAACGTGCCAATATATTAATAGATGAAACAGGCATTGTTAAATGGATAAAAGTATATCCAAATAAAGAAATCCCCGACACTGAAGAAATTTTTAATTTTTTGTCCGGCGACAATTAATATAAAACAAAAAACTACTTCTTCTCTTCATCATCCTTCTTCATTTCGTAGTCGGCGTCAATTGTTTTGCCGTCATTATCTTTTTTGGCTTCTTGTCCTGTATCTTGTCCCTGAGCTCCTTCTGGTTGTCCTTCCGGAGCTTGTGCTTTGTAAAGCTGTTCAGACATCGCGTAAACTTCTTTTTGGAGCTTTTCAAGCTGCTCTTTTATCTTAGAAGAGTCAGTCCCCTTTAAAACCTCTTTCATTTCGTTTATCTCTTTCTCAACTTTTTCCTTTGTCGCCGCGTCGACTTTGTCGCCTGAATCTTTTAAGGTTTTTTCGACGGTATAAACCATCCCATCCGCCTGGTTGCGAAGATCTATTTCTTCTCTTTTCTTTTTATCTTCTGTTTCGTGTGCGGATGCCTCTTTTTTCATTTTTTCGATGTCATCTTTTGAAAGTCCGGAAGAGGCTGTTATCGTAATCTTTTGCTCTTTTCCTGTTCCTTTATCTCTTGCGGAGACGTTGACAATTCCATTGGCATCTATATCAAAGGTAACTTCGACTTGCGGAATCCCCCTTGGCGCCGGAGGAATCCCTTCCAGATGAAAACGGCCAAGAGATCTGTTGTCGTTTGCCATTGGACGTTCTCCCTGCAATACATGTACTTCGACCGAGGTTTGTCCGTCGGCCGCGGTTGAAAACACTTGTGATTTCTTTGTAGGAATGGTTGTGTTTTTTTCAATCAAAGGAGTCATAACCCCGCCCAGCGTTTCAATCCCAAGCGTTAGCGGTGTTACATCCAAAAGAACCATATCTGTCCCAAAGTCTCCTGCCAAAACACCGCCTTGAATTGCGGCGCCTATTGCTACCACTTCATCAGGGTTTACCCCCTTATGAGGCTCTTTTCCAAAAAAACTTTTTACCGTTTCCTGGACTTTTGGCATCCTTGTCTGTCCGCCAACTAAAATAACTTCGTTTATTTCGTTTGTTGACAACCCCGCATCGGCAAGAGCCTGCTTGCATGGCGCGAGTGTCCTTTCTACTAAAGTTGCTACAATTTGTTCAAGTTTGGCTCTTGTCAGTTTTACCACCAGATGTTTTGGTCCTGACGCGTCTGCCGTGATAAAAGGGAGATTGATTTCTGTTTCCGTTGTTGTAGAGAGCTCTATTTTTGCTTTTTCCGCTGATTCTTTAAATCTTTGAAGAGCCATTTTATCTTTTGATAAATCCATGCCGGTATCTTTTTTAAATTCATCAAGAAGCCATTCGATAATTGTGTGGTCAAAATTATCTCCTCCCAGATGCGTATCTCCGTTTGTCGCTTTAACCTCAAAAACACCATCTCCAAGCTCAAGAATTGATATGTCAAAAGTGCCTCCACCAAGGTCATATATAGCAATCTTTTCATTTTTTTTCTTATCCATACCATAAGCAAGCGAAGCGGCTGTAGGTTCGTTAATAATACGCACAACTTCAAGCCCCGCGATTGTCCCCGCGTCTTTGGTTGCCTGGCGTTGAGAATCGTTAAAATAGGCCGGAACAGTAATTACGGCCTTCTTAACAGGTTCGCCAAGAAAATCTTCCGCTGACTTTTTTAGCTTTTGGAGTATGATTGCCGAAATTTCGGGCGGGGTATATTGTTTTCCTGAAATTTCAACCGAGGCCGCGTTATTTCTTCCCGCTACGACCTTATAGGGGATATGTTTTGTCTCTTCTGTTATTTCGTTAAAAAGCCTTCCCATAAATCTTTTTATAGAAAATATCGTATTTTCAGGATGGGTTATCGCCTGTCTTTTGGCGACTTGTCCTACGATTCGCTCGCCCTCTTTTGGGAAAGAAACTATCGATGGGGTGGTGCGTCCCCCTTCAGAATTTGGAATTACGACCGCTTCCCCTCCCGACATTACTGCCACGCAGGAATTTGTAGTCCCCAAATCTATTCCTATGATTTTTTCTTTTGCCATTTTATTTTCCCCCTTTTTCGGCCGAGACAATTACCATTGCCGGCCTTATTAATTTTTCGTTTAGTATATATCCCTTTCGCAATTCCTGAATAATTGTATTTTCAGGCTTATCTGACTCCTGTTTGCTCATAGCTTCATGGAAATGAGGGTCATACGGCTTATCCAGAGATTCAATCTCTTGTACCCCTAATTTTAAAAGAGTATCTATCATCTGTTTTTTTACAAGTTCTATGCCTTTTATGATGTTTTCATCATTTGACTTTTTTGCAGAGGCGATAGCGTGATCAAAACAATCCAATACCGGAAGCAGTTCGCAGATAAGGGTTTCATTGCCGAATTTCAGAAGATCTTCTTTTTCTTTTGATATTCGTTTTTTGTAATTGTCAAAATCGGCAAGGGTTCTCAAGAATTTATCTTTTAACTCTTTATTTTCATTTTCTTTTTTAATGATTTCTTCTTTTAAAGCCTCAAGATCATTTTGAACAGTGGTTAATTCCTCTTCTGTATTTTCTTCCTTTTGCATTTCGTCTCTTGTTTCTTGTTCGTCAGACATCAAAAACCCTCCCCATTAATCAAAGTTTCCATTTCTTCAGAAATTTGCCTTAAAACAGAAGTAACCCTATTGTAGTCCATTCTTGTAGGCCCTATTATTCCTATAGCGCACGGATCAAACCCTCTTAGGTTGTGATGCGCCACAACAATAGAAAGATCTTTCATATGTTTAAATTTATTTTCATGTCCTATATGAATTGTTAAAGGCTCAAATTTTGAATATTCTTCCAGTATCCTGCAAATTAATTGTTCATGTTCCAGCGTTTCTATGACATTTTTTATGTTTTCCACGCTTTGAAACTCAGGCTGGTTTAATATCTTTGAAATACCTGATGACATTGTCCTTTCTTTTTTCCCAAAAGAGACAAATACTGTTGCATAGTTTAAAAGCGAGGAAAGCATTTTAAGAGAGCCTCTCATTATTTCTTCAATTCCTCTTCCTATTTTTTTTATACCGCTTTTTATTAAAGTAATTTCCCTGCCTGATATTTTTTTTGTTTCCATAATATTGTCTATATAATATCTATAGCCATTATCTGTCGGGATTCTTCCTGAGCTTGTATGCGGATGTGTTATGTAGCCGCATTGTTCGAGCTCCTGCATTTCATTGCGTACAGTAGCAGGAGAGATGGATTTTAGGTAATGTTTTGTAATTGTAAAAGAGCCAACAGGTTCCGCGGTGTTTATATAGTCTTCTACCACGGCTCCTAAAATCTCTCTTTTTCTTTCGGTAATTTGGTCTTTTGTCATAGTTTAGCACTCCAAGCTATTGAGTGCTAATTTTAACATTTTTGCCATGGCGTGTCAATGGGTGGAAACTGATTTTTCTTGCTTTTAAACCTACATAAATTCCTCAAAAATCAATGTTTCATTTTTTTTAATGTTTCAGGGAAATTTTTATCGTAAAAAATCGCGGAACCTGCTACCAGAATAGTTGCTCCGGCAGATATTGCTTTTGGAGCTGTTTCTAGGTTGATTCCCCCGTCTACTTCTATGTCAACTTTTACATTTTGCTTATTGATTTCATCTTTTAATCTTTTTATTTTCGGCAAAACTTCCGGCATAAATTTTTGAGCTTCAAATCCGGGGTTAACAGACATTATTAGAACCATTACTATATCATTTAAAATGTTGAAGATATTTTCAACCGGAGTTCCCGGGTTGACGACAACTCCTGGCTTTACCCCGTTTTGTTTTATAAGTTCGATGTCTTCCTTAAGGTTTTTTGACGCTTCAACGTGTATTGTTATGATATCTGCCCCTGCTCTCGCGAAATCAGGGATGAATCGGTCGGGATTTTCTATCATAAGGTGTACATCCAAAGGGAGTTTTGTGATTTTTCGGCATGCTTTTACTATTAACGGGCCTATTGTTATATTTGGAACAAAATGGCCGTCCATTACGTCCACATGTATCATGTCCGCGCCGGCCTCTTCGACTTTTTTTATTTCTTTTTCCAGATTACAAAAATCAGCGGACAATATTGATGGCGCTATTTTAATCATTGCTGCCCGTCTCCTCATTATTTAATTCTTCACTTACGCTTATTGGCGATGGAATTGAAATTTCTACAGGGCTTCCTATTGTAACAGAAATAATCCTCCCTGATTTTACTATTTTCCCAGGTTCAGGGCGCTGGTTTGTAACAAGCTTTGGCTCTTTGTCCATTTCCGTTATTTTTATTTTAAGACCCATGTTTTCTATTCGGGAGACGGCTTCATTTTTGCTAAGACCAATAACATCGGGAACCATAGTTTCCGGAATCGCATTGAAATATGTAAAATAAAAATATCCGACAAAAAAGGGGAGTATAATAATTGCCATTATAATTCCTATGAAACGAACAGGATTTTTGATGTGTAGTTTTAGGACTATATATAATAGAATAACGGCCACAATAAAAAGAAATATGAAATATGTTAAAAGGGTACTATACATTTTTACACCTCTAGGCCATTTATGGCTCCCATATTAAACAACAAGGTAAAGCTTTTATTTTCCTGTAAAAAGAGAGCTGATAATCGCGTATACAACGCCGGCAAAAGCCGCCAATAAAATTACTTTTGCTATAAAAAAGCTTTTTTCTCTTTCCTGCTTTATGATATGAGTTTCTTTTTCTTCGGGGTTTGGTGTGTTTTCCAGCTCAATCGCCGGGAATTCAATATTTTGTGAAAAATCAATTATTGCTTTGTTTTTTAAACTCTCTGATAATTCTGAAATAGTTTTAAATCTTAAAAGCGGATCAGGATCCAATGCTTTTTGGATTATATCTTTCTGGTATTTTGGTAAATTTGACGGGAGAGTAAATTTCCCCTGTAATTTTTCTAGTTGTGAACGAAACGGGGGATTAAAAGCCAGCATTTTATAAAGAAGCATTCCAACTGCGAAAATATCGGATGAAAAAGAAGTATGTTGTCCTGATATTTCTTCGGGAGACAATGTTTCTTCGTTTTCAACTATTGCCAAAGCTTTTTGCGCCGGAGATTCTTTTATTTCTCCTTCTATAACAAAGTCGGTTACTTTGGCTCCTTTTTCATCGATAAGGATGTTATTGTCAGATAAGGCTCCATGAACGATTCCTCTTTTGTGGGCCGCGTTTAGAGCTTCGCAGATTTGAAGCGTAAAAGTTTCCGCGTCTTCCGCGGAAAGCGATTTGGCCTTTATTAAATCTTTCAGAGGGCGTCCTTTTATGAAATGGCGGACGTAATAAAATCCCTGCCAACCGTAGTCCCCGTCCAGAAGTTTGACGATGCGGGGATGGATTTCGCCCTGAAGAACTTTTACTTTTTGTTTCATGTTTTTGATTAGAGGAGAATTAAGCGTTCCCCGCTTATAAATTTTTATAATTACGGGGTGTTCCCCCGAAAGGGTTGTTCCGTCGTATGTAAGAGAAAAGAAATTCTCGCCGATTTTTTTACCGGTTTTAAATTTACTTTTTAACAGGCGATCCATTTGAACCAATTATAGCATTTGCGGGGAGTTTGTATCTATACTAAAAATGTCTGTAGAAATAATGAAATTTCATAAGTCATTTATCGAAAAAGATACAGTGGGTACATGTTTTGAGTCTTATAAGGAGTGATGGACAAATGATGAATAAAATAAGTGGTTTAGGAAGGCCTGTAAAATTAGCTGTTATTGCTAATGCAAAAGACTTGCACGGGCAAGGGGGATTGAATTCCGATGCGCATTTTACTGCAATGCTGGGTATGTTTAACAGCCAAGGTATTGAAGTAATTACTTCTTGGGGGGAACTTCCTGGAGATGATATTGCTACATATAATCGCCAGATATATCACGCTGATTTGTTTCTTGTTGTAGGGAGCAAGGAGTGCGCTATTGATGAAATGGTTGCTTTCCAGGCAGCCTTGGAAACTGCGGATAGAAATAAGCACCTTACATTTGTTAATCGTCGACCTTTTTCTCGGGATAATTGGGTTCCAGACGGAATTCCTAATCGGAAGTGGCTTAGTTCATTAGATGAGAGGGCAAGGATGTCAGCTTGGGAGGAAGTTTATAAAGATATATCGGCAAAATGCCAGGGATTGGAAACAGCTCCTTATCAAAGTGTTTCAGGCTTGGGCGGTCAGTCAGTAGCAAGTTCCACTTCTTCCTTTGCGGCAGCTATTGGGAGAGATACCTCCCCGCAACCAGTCAAGCCAGTTGTGGAAATAGCAAATGATATCTTAATGGGTCTTATTCCTATAGCAGAAGCAGGATTTCCATTTGCGGAAATTATGAATATATCTGTTCTTTCTGATTATGATGGGAATAAATATTCAACTCCTGAGCTTTTTTTCCTGACGGCCAATGATCTTGTACAACGAGGTCAGTTTGATTTATTGCCGGATTTGTTTATAGGAAATACTCGTGAAGTTGTAAGGGAATTAATTAAAAATATTTCTCTTAGAGTTGTTGAAAAAAACAGAGGAGAAGAGTACGGGCGGTCTTCCGCGTATTTAGTCTTAGAAGCTTATTGGGATGGGACAGAAGTAGGCTATAAAGGAAATGATTTACATTTGAGCTTATTAAAGACAAAAACAGAGTCGGCTAGAAATGAGCAAAGAGTAAAGCAGGATGCAGAAGCTCTACAGGCAGACGGATTAAAGCTATTTCAGGCAAAAAATGAATTAACTGAAATTAAAGCAGAGTTTTATAGAAAAGTAGGAGAGGCTAATACAATTAGGCGTCCAGGCCGTGCTGTGAATCAAGTCGTTTCTGTTGATTTTTCTATTGACAGAAAGCATTTTGCTGAGGCTGCTTTTAACCGAAATGTGAAAGCAAATTTGCATTTTTATGTTACAAACAATCCAGAAGAATATCTAGCTTACGCTGCGTTAGAATTTTATAGATATCTTCTTGAGGAAAAAATAGATAAAAATGCTATATCATTTGAATTAGTTGATACCGCTGCCCCTGGCAGAAAATCGTTATATGCATTAAGGATGTGGGTGGACTTGCATTATTCTCCTTCTGTTGGAAGTCTTTCTCCTGTTGCGGAGGTTTTGCCACCTTCTAGGCCTGTGCCTAAAATACAACGGCAAATTGCAGTTGTTGTAAATAAAGGGATAGATTCAAGAATTTTAGATAAAGTTTTGGAAAGCTTTGGCAATCGGGCATCGCAAGATAACTGGGAACTTCTTTGTTATGAGCTTTCCAGCGATGGAAAGATCAATGTATATGATAGAAATATGTCTCCTAGGGGTACCGCACACATAGATGAATTAATCGATAAAACAGCCGTACGGGTTGTTATTCCTGTTATATCCGAGGGGATGCTTACGCATGGTAATACTTTGATACAGGTGGTACAGGCCAATTCGGAAACAAATATAGTAGCTCCTCTCCTACTTGAGGCTGCAGGCACTCCTAATTATTTAAATAGAGTTAGTTTTTTAAATAGGAAAGGGCAAGTGACAACCCCATTAAAAAGTTCTGGAGATAGGGCTACAGCTTTAGTTGAAATGTCGACAATCTTAGGCAGGTTAATTGACAACTTAAAATCATATACGACAAAATAAAAGGCAGATGCTTACCCCATTATAAAAAATACGCGGCCAAAAAAAACATTCTTGACCGCGCAACCGTAAAACAATATTTTAAACTACTATTTATTTAAATTTTTGCTGCCGCTTTTTTTAGTTCTTTGGCTTTATCCGTATTTTCCCATGGAAGCTTTAATTCGGGCCTGCCAAAATGTCCATATGCCGCAACCTGTTTGTATATAGGTTTTCTTAAGCTCAGATGTTTGATAATTAAACCGGGCCTTAAATCAAAATGGTCGTCTATAAGCTTTGCTATTTTGGTGTCTGCTATCTCTCCTGTGCCAAAAGTGTCAACCATTATGGAAAGAGGCTTTGCTACGCCTATCGCATAAGCAAGCTGTACTTCGCATTTTTTCGCGAGTCCCGCGGCAACAACATTTTTGGCGACCCATCTGGCCGCGTAGGTTCCTGATCTGTCAACCTTGGTTGGATCTTTTCCACTGAAAGCCCCGCCACCATGCCTCGCATATCCGCCATACGTATCAACTATGATTTTTCTGCCGGTAACCCCTGTGTCGCCTTGAGGGCCACCTATTACAAAACGACCTGTCGGGTTGACATAGTATTTAATTTTATCGTCTATCAGTTTTTCGGGAAGGGTGGGGATTATAACCCTTTCTATAATATCGTCTCTTATCTGTTTTGAATCAACTTCAGGAGCGTGTTGCGCAGCAATTAGAACAGTATCGATCCTCACAGGGTTACCATTCTCGTATTCTATGGTAACTTGAGATTTTCCATCGGGTCTAAGATATGACAACTCGCCTGTTTTTCTGACGTCGGCTAACTTTTTTGCCAGCTTATGGGATAGAGTTATCGGAAGAGGCATAAGTTCTTCTGTTTCATCGCAGGCATATCCAAACATAAGTCCTTGATCTCCGGCGCCCAAACCTTCCAGGTCTTCTTTTATTACCTCTCCTCCGCGGATTTCGAGGGCCTTATCAACGCCTCTTGCTATATCTTTGCTTTGTTCTTTTAAAGAAACCAATACGCCGCAGGTTTCATAATCAAACCCGTATTTGGCTCTTGTATAGCCTATGTCTTTTATTGTATTTCGGACTATTTGGGGAATATCAACATAGCAGCCCGTTGTAACCTCTCCTGCCACAACGCAGAGACCGTTTGTTACAAGTGCTTCTACAGCGACCCTTCCAACAGGATCTTTTTCCATTATGGCGTCGAGGATAGAGTCGGAAATTTGATCGCAGACTTTATCAGGATGGCCTTCTGTCACAGATTCAGACGTAAAAAGATAACTTTTTTTCATTTTTATTTCCTCCCTTATAATAAGCGGACCGGTTTTTATATGAAAATAATTTATATTTTATTTAATTATTTAAAATAATAACTTATGAACAGGAGTTTGTCAAATTTTTGGGGGGGTAACTCGAGTTAATGTACAGGAAGAGCCATATGATGGATGAGAATTTCTTTAACCTCATCAATTTTATCGCTTAAATTTGTTTCAACCCTATCTATTTTCTGACCAACCTCATCAATTCTTTTGGATAACCTTATTTCGACCTCATCAATTTTATTGTTTAATGCTTTGATTGCAAAATTGTTTGCTTTTATGGCAAGGCTATTTGTGTCAATTTTTTCCATTAATCTGTCTTCAGTGTTTTGCAGGTCGCTTTTTGAAACGTAATCTTTTTCAAGAATAAGATCAATTTTGGAATTAATGTCTTCCAATATAATTTCAAAATGGTCTTGTGTCATTTTTTTCTTTGCCATATAACTACCCTTTTTGACGCGGGGATTTATTTTCTCATGATTTTTTATAAATTGCAAGATTTAACCTGTTTCTTACGATGATTAGAACGGGAGATGGTGTGTCTTGGCTATTGATCCTATAAATCCAAACAGTATCGGCGCGTATGGAATAAATCGGGCAGGAGTTTCGCTTCCCTATAATCAACTTGGGATTCAGGGAATAAATACTCAGCCTATAGTTATTCCTGAGGGGATAATTTTACGCAAAAAAATAGCAAAAGAGTTTGGCGTTTTTATTGTTGATTCCGATGTTAAATTTTCAGCCATTGAGGTTGCGATAATTGGTGAGACTCTTGAGGAGATTCAAAAAAAGAAACGCCAGCATTTGATGGGAGTTAAGCAGATTATCAAGAACCGCGAACATCGGATTCGTTTGCTTTCTGGATTAAGAATTGACGCGGGAGGGGCTTATGACGCGGATAGCAAACGAGTTTATATTTTTGACAATACCGAACCTCAGGAGATCCCCCAAGTTTTGGTGCATGAGGTGGGACATGCAGTTTCTCATTTTAACCTTGAGTTTAAAGAGTTTATGGAGTTTGTTAAAAAAGCCGGCTATAATATGAGTGAATTTAGAAAGTTTTTTATTCCGGGAAATAAACTGCATCAGATCGGATTAAAAAAAGTCGATTTGGATAAAGAAGACTGGGAATCTGTAATAGATCGGTTTACCATGAAATCGCTTGCCATGAACAGTGATGTTTTTGGCGAGATTGTTTTAAAGCTTAGCAAGGACAAAAAGCACCCAATGGACGAAAACCCGCTTGAGGCCTTTGCGTGGGCCTATGAATGGTATGTCAATCAAAACCCCAAATTCCGCAGAATTGCCAATAAAGCAGCTTTATTGGGCGATTATACGTTTTTGAGAAAATATGGGTTTATGCAAAAAGAGGTCTTTGATGAAGGTTAGTGTTTTGTGCCATAATATAAAAAATAACTATGGACAAAGACAAAATAAAAAATAATTTTTCAAAAAGCGCCCCAACTTATGATCAATATGCTGATATCCAGAAAGAAATGATAGCGGCTCTTTTGAGTAATTTGTCTTTTGCATTTCAAAACATATTAGATGTAGGATGTGGAACAGGCTTTTCTACTATAGAAGCCTCAAAAAAATTTCCTGAGGCTAAAGTGACTGGGATAGATATAGCTCCCGGAATGATTAAACAGGCCTCTTTGGGGAAAAGGGGAAATAATAATATCGATTTTATGCTTGGCGATGGAGAAGAAATTCCTCTAGAAGACTCGCAATTTGATCTTGTCATATCAAATGCTTCAATGCAATGGATGAATTGCGAAAAATTTTTTCTGGAAATCGCGCGCGTTTTACAGCCAAAAGGGACTTTTTGCTTTTCTACCTACGGGCCTGCGACTTTTTGCGAATTAAAACAGGCCGGTTTTTCTGTCAATAATTTTTTGCCTAAAGAAAAACTTTACGGGCTTTTATCTTCTTGTTTTGATGAAATATCAATTAATAAGATGATAGTAAAGAAAAAATATCAGAGCATATTTGACTTGTTTGCGTATCTTAAAGGTATAGGCGCAAGATATTCTTTTGGAGCAAAAAACAAGGGGCTTTTTACTAAAAGCAAGATAGCTTCTTTATTTCCTGATTTTGGTCGTAATATTTGCGTTACTTATGAGATCTATTTTGGAAATTGCCATGGGATAAAAAAACAACTTTACCCTTTAATCGGAAATTGATATAATCTAAAGCCAATGGCAAAAGGTGTAATTAATAAAACAAACGAAAAAATTCTTTTATTGGAAGATGATCCTGAAATTGCAGAAAAGATTGTAGATGCTTTGCCTGATTATGAAATAACCACTGTTGCAGAAAGCGAAAATTTTCTTCAAAAGGCATCCGGTTTTAAATATGCTCTTATTTTAATTGATTTTGACCTTAAAGAAAAAGACGGATTACTTGTTTTTCGTGACCTTAGACAAATAGTTCCTTCAAATAAAACCATAATGTTTTCTTCGTCAAACAGCATTCCTCTCGCGGTTCAGGCGACTAAGCTTGGCGTCATGGACTTTTTGCGCAAGCCTTTTGACTTTGCTATTTTATCCAAGGCAATAGACAGAGCGGTAAAAACATATGAGATATTTGACCTTGATCTTGCTGGATTAGATGATACAGAGTGGTTAAGAGGGGTTAGCCAGGTAATATCAACCACTCTTGAAAATATCAAACGTTTTGCTATCGGAACAACTGATCTGGCAATATGTTCTGAAAAAGGCATTAACAGAGAAAATATCGCGAAGCTTTTGCATAGGCACGGGAAAAATTCAGATAGGCGTTTTGCTTTGATTGATCTTACTTCGTTTGATAAAGATGTTTCCGAATCTCATTTTTTTCTTACATTAAAAGAACTTCTTTCTTCTTCAGACGAGGAAGAATTTTACAATAAAAGCAATCTTCCCGGTACTATTTTTCTCTCCGGGATTGAATTTATTCCTGACGCTTTTCGCATGAGCGTGATTCAATTCATCAAAAACAAAAAAAGCCCTATAAGAATAATTTTGTCCGGAAATAATAGAGAGCTTTTTTCGGGATTTGAAATTTTTCAATTGCCAACTCTTCGGTCCCGCCGCGAAGATATCCCTATTATTGCGTTATCCTATCTTAAAAAATATACACCTCAGATTAAATATATTGCGCCTGAAGTCTTTGATTTTTTGATGTATTACGATTTTCCGGGCAACTATGATGAATTAAGGGATTTAATTCAAATTGCAGCTTCGCGCTTCCCGGGGTCTGAAGTTTTAAATTTCAAAAACTTGCCTGTTGATCTTTCATTTTTTAAAAACGTAATACAGAATAAAATTTTTGCGCATCAAAAATATAGCCTGAACGAAGTAAGAGCCAGGTTTGAAAAAGGGCTGATAGAAATTGTTATGGAAAAAGTCAACCAAAACCCTAATGTCGCGGGACGATTTTTAGATATACCTCATGCAGTATTTTCTGAAAGGATTAAGACTCTAGGGCTTCTTGAATAAACTCTTCCGCTGTTTTTTTGTCTTTGCATTCTGCAAATATCCTAATTATCGGTTCAGTATTTGAGGCTCTTAAATGAAGCCATCCGATTTTTCTGATTACTTTTACTCCTTCTGTTAAATCCAAAGAATCTTTTTGAAATTTCAACTTTGAGTTTTCCAGAAAATCGAGAGCTTCGCGGGAAGAATCGCAGGTTATCTTCTTTTTTATGAGCACGTACTCTGGAATAGCCCCAACAAGTTCACTTATTTTATTTTTTTGATTCGCAAGATACATTAAAATAAGCGCTATGCCTGATAAACTGTCCCTGTTAAATCCGACCTTTGGATAGATTACCCCCCCATTCCCTTCTCCTCCTATAAGCGCTTTTTTTGCTTTAATTTCTTCCGCGACATGCACTTCCCCGATTTTTGTGCGTATGACGACAGCTCCAAATTCGCGCGCTATATGGTCGATTGCCGAAGTTGTAGAAAGGTTTGTAACCACTATTCTTCTTGATGAAGAAGTTGTTTGGAGGATGTATTTTACAGATAAAGCCAAAGTATATTCCTCTGATACAGGAACCCCTGTTTCTGTCACAATTGCAAGCCTGTCCGCGTCCGGATCCTGGGCAAACCCAATATCGGCTCCTTCTTTTTTTACAATGGCGGCAAGTTCTGTCAAATTCTCAGGCGTTGGCTCTGCTCCTCTCGGGAAAAGTTTTTTTGTGTTGGTATTAAGTTCAATGACAATACATCCGAGCTCTTTTAAGAGAAGGGGAGTTATTACAGATCCGGCGCCATTGCATGAATCTATAACTACTTTGAATTTTGCCTTGCGTATTTTTTTTGGATCTATAGCTTTTAGTATTTTATTTATATGAATTTCCGATGCTTTGTTGTAAGTTTTTGCGCTTCCGCCCGGAGCTTCTTCAAATGTTTTGTTTTCATAAATTTCTAAAAGCTTTTTTGTCTGTTGAGAATTCAAGAAGATCCCGTCCTTGCGTATAAATTTCAACCCATTCCATGGCTCAGGATTATGGGAAGCAGTTACAACAAGCCCCCCCTGAGCCTGTAGTTCTCTAACGACAATTCCAACCGTTGGGGTTGTTGCTACCCCCAAATCTATGACTTTGCAGCCAGAGGACAATAAGCCTTGAAGAACAATTCCTTTTATAAATTCAGAAGAAGATCTTGTATCTGTGCCTACGACAATTGTTTCTCCCTGCATGTAAGTTCCAAACGCTTTTGCAAAATTAAGGCATACTTCTGGAGTTAACGAGTCAGGCACCATTCCACGTATCCCTGAAATTGAAATTTTTAACATAATCTTGAATTATTATAACAGTTTGTTATACTATGTGTCCATGTCCATAATTTTTGGCGCAATAATGCCTCATCCTCCTATTCTTATCCCTGAAATCGGAGGCGAAAGAATAAAAGAGGCTAAGTGTTCAGAAAAGTCTTTACATGAAATTTCAAGCCTCATAAAGAGCAAAGACTTTGATACGTTAATTGTAATAACTCCTCATGGCGCTGTTTCCAGTGTCGCACTGCCTGTATATGGCAGCCCTGTATTTGACGGGGATTTTTCGGCATTTGGAGCTCCCGAAGTTTCGTTTCATTTTAAAGGGGATACCGAACTTGCGCTTGCCATAGTAAAAAATAATCCTGAAAATACGGCAAGAATTCCTGAAACAATTCTTGACCATGGAGCCCTTGTTCCGTTATATTTTATTGCGAAAGCTGGAATCCACAAACCGATTCTTCCGATAGCGATAGCTTTTTTATCTTTAAAGCAGCTATTTTTCTATGGAAAAATGATCGCGCAGGCGGCCGAAAAACTTAATCGTCGGGTTGTAATTATAGCTTCAGCGGACATGTCTCATCGCTTAACAAAAGAGGCTCCTTCGGGCTATCACCCGAGCGGAAAAGAATTTGATGAAAAACTTGTTGATCTCATAAAAAAATATGATGTTAAAAAAATACTTGATTTTCCTGTTGGACTTGCTTCTTCTGCGGGACAGGATGCCTTGTGGTCTATTGCCCTTCTTCTTGGGGCTATAGATGGGATTAATTTAAAGCAGGAAGTTTTGTCATACGAAGGGCCTTTTGGTGTAGGGTACATGGTGGCAAAATTTGAATAAAATAGTTGAATTGGCAAGAAATGCAATAGAACTTTATGTGAAAGAGAAAAAGAAACTTTTGCCCGATAAAAAACTTTTATCGGAGATTAAGGGAGTTGCAGGCGTTTTTGTTTCTATAAAAAAAGACAATGCTCTTAGAGGCTGCATTGGGACTTTTGCCCCTACTACCGATAGTATTGTGGAAGAGATTATTCGAAATGCTATAGAGGCTGCGACCTTTGATCCGCGGTTTCCTCCAGTAACAAAAGAAGAGCTGCCATATCTTAAGATTTCTGTAGATATCTTAACTGATCCTGTTCCTGTTCATAGTGTTTCTGAATTGGATTCAAAACGTTTTGGTGTTATAGTAAAAGCTCAAATGAGGCGCGGCTTGCTTCTCCCTGATTTAGAAGGAGTCAACACGCCGGAAGAACAAATTGAAATTTGCAGGCGCAAGGGCGGAATAGGGAAAGACGAAGCTGTTGAATTGTTTAAGTTTGAAGTCAAGAGATACAAATAATCCAAAAAACGCGGTTGAACAAATAGTTCATTTAGAAGATAGTAAAAGGAGCAAATAAATCATGAAATCAAAAATCATCTTTTTCGTCTTTTGCTTCTTGGTATTTTTTCAGTCGTTTAGTTTTGCTGTGACGCTGACTGTAACAAACTGTGCCGACAGCGGCGCTGGGTCATTGCGGCAGGCGTTGACGGATGTTACGACGGGGGATGCCATAGAGTTTAATATACCGTGGGATACAACCGCGTCGACGGGGGAATACTCGGCGGGGGTTGTGACAAACGAAGCAGGGAGCAATAAATGGTTTAGGATAATAGTTAATTCCGAATTGCCTATGATAAGTAAAAATAATATATACATAAAAGGATTTAGCCAGCCTACAAGCGAGGGAAACAATAACGCGTTGGGGCCGGAGGTGGAGATAAGGGGTACTGCAGGAGAAATAGATGGACTAATGTTAAGTGGTGCTAGCAATTGCACAATAGAGGGGCTAGTGATAGTTAATTTTTCAGGTATTCATATTGCCCAAAGTGGCATACAAATATTTGATGGGAATAGAAATGTTATAAAATCATGCTATGTAGGCGTAACTGCTTCAGGCGAGGGGATATGTGGAAATTATTATGGAATAACAATTCAAGGTAACAGTACTTTTAACATTATAGGAGGGATAAATCAAAGTGAAAGGAATATAATTTCAGGCAACAGCTCGGGACTGTTAATTAGCTCAAACAGTAATGAAGTTTTTGGAAATTATATTGGAACATCAGCCTCAGGATATTTCTCTGTGGCTAACTATATTGGAATAAACCTAAATGATGGGGATAGTAATATAATAGGAAATGGGATGGAAAATGGAAGGAATATAATTTCAGGCAATAGGACAGGGATTTTTATGGCAGATGTAGTAGGGAATGAGGTGTCAGGTAATTACATAGGCGTCAACCCAGATGGGATTACAAATCTTACTAACTCACAATGCGGCATTTTACTGCCAAGCTATGTCAATAATGCTAGAAATAACATTATAGGCCCTAGAAATTTAATTGCTTGTAATGGAAGCGGTGAATCCCTTGGTGGAATTTATATTGATAATGTTTCACATATAAACAACAAAATCACGCAAAATTCTATATATTCTAATTACAACAAGGGAATAACCTTAAAAAATAGTGCTAATCAAAACATCCCAACTCCCGAGATAACATCCGTGACATACGCAGGAACAAGTGAGATGTTAAATATAACAGGAACAGGCACATCAAATGCTGTTGTAGAAATCTTTAAAGCATCTGGGAATCAAGGGAGATATTATCTTGGAAGCGTTGAATCTAATTCGTTGGGAAGTTTTGAGACAACACTAGATATCTCGTCAAGCGGAGTAATATTTATAACAGGAGAAACCGTAACTGTAACACAAACGGATGCGAGCAATAATACAAGTGAATTTAGCAGTACGAGAGAGGTGACAATAACATCAATTGCAGCAACCCCAACATCAGAGCCAACCCCAGAGCCAGAACCGGAACCTACTCCAACCACAGAAACAACCTCCCACGCAACGCAGGAGTTTAGCGACAGTAGTTTGGGAGTTGCAGTGACAATTCCGGCAAATGCTGTATCTTCAAGTTTAGAAGTAACAATTGTGGAAATAACACAGCCTGTCAATCCTCCAACAGGATTTAAAATCGGAGGAAAGATGATAAGCCTTACAAGCAGTCCAACATCAGAGTTTTTGAATCCGGTGACCGTAACTATTTCAATAGAGAGCGGAACAAATAACCCAAAAGTATATTATTGGGATGCAACAACATCAAGCTGGAGTACAAGAGGAATAACAATCGTGTCGTATACGACAAACAGCGTAACATTTACAACAACCCATTTTACAACGTTTGTGCCAATGGGGATAACAACAGAAAATAGTTTCAGGTTTGGACCAAATCCATACAATCCAAACAATGGGAGCGCAAGAATCTGGTATTGGCTGAGCAGTTCCGCGGATACAACGATATATATAATGAACATGAATGGAGTTTTGGTTTGGAAGAGTACGTATCCATCAGGAACAAACGGAGGACAAGCAGGCGAGAATAATGTAGAATTTAACGGCAAGAATTCATGGGGTGACACATTAGGAAATGGCGCGTATTTGTTTAAGGTTGTCCAGGGAGGCAGGGTTGTCGGGGGAGGGAAGATCGCGGTGATAAGGTAGGGGCGTATCGCGATACGCCCGTACAGGGGATCGCATCGCGATACGCCCGTACAGGGGATCGCATCGCGATACGCCCGTACAGGGGGTCGCATCGCGATACGCCCGTACAAAAAAAAGGAGCTGTCATGATAAAAGTCGGAATTATAGGCGTAGGAGGGTATGCAGGACAAACAGTTCTTTCTTTGCTGCTCAATCATGCCGAGGCGGAAGTTGCTTGGATAATGTCAGGGGATGAAAATAATGGCGTAAAAATTGCGGATCGTTATCCCCATTTAAAAAAAGTTTGTGATCTTGCGTCGGAATCATATGATGATTTACCTGAACTTATTAAAAAAATAGATGTTGTTTTCCTTGCTCTTCCTCACGGGCTTTCCATAAAATATGTTCCTTTAATTATTAACGAAGGCAAAAAAGTTGTCGATCTTGGGGCTGATTATCGATTTAACGATGAAGCGGTTTTTAAAAAGTGGTATAAGCTTGAACATCAGGACAAAAAACTTTTAAAAGAAGCGGTTTTTGGCCTGCCGGAGATCTATGCCAAAGATATCAAAAAAGCGCGGCTGGTAGGGAACCCCGGATGTTATCCGACTGCTTCTATTTTGGGGCTGGCCCCTCTTGTGAAAGAGAAACTAATCAATATTGAATCTATTATTATTGACGCGAAATCGGGGATTTCCGGCGCGGGGAGAGGCTTATCGCTTAAAACCCATTTTTGTGAAAGGGACGAAGGGGTTGTTCCATATTCTGTTAACAATCATCGCCATATGGGGGAAATTAATTATCAATTAAGCAAGATAGGAGGGGAAAATATCAGCACAACTTTTACTCCGCATCTTATTCCCATGAACCGAGGGATACTTGCTACTGTGTACGCAAGAATGTCCAATGTCCAATGTTCAATATCCAATGTTTTAGAAAGTTACAAAGAATTTTACTCCGATGTGCCGTTTGTAAGAGTTTATGAAGCAGGAGAGCCTTGTACTAAAAATGTTTCGGGTACAAATTATTGTGATATAGGAATTTCCATCAATTCCGAGACGAAGACTATAATTGTAATGTCCGTGATTGATAATTTGATAAAAGGAGCCGCGGGTCAGGCTATACAGAATATGAACTTGATGTTTGGTATGGATGAAACATCTGGATTGAAAGGAATTGCATTATTCCCATGAAAAAAACAAAAGGTGGAATCACAGCGCCTCGCGGATTTAAGGCTTCAGGGATTGCGTGCGGAATAAAAAAGTCAGGCAAAAAAGATTTGGCTCTTGTTTGTTCCGATGTGCCGGCAGTTGCGGCGGGAGTTTTTACTACAAACCAATACAAGGCTGCACCCATTATTGTCTCGGAAGAAAATATTAAGTCAGGATTATGTCAGGCTGTTATTGCGAACGCGGGAAACGCAAATTGCGGCACAGGCGAGCAGGGGATTTTGGATGCAAGGAAAACTGCAAGCAGTATCGCAAAGGCATTAAATATTAAATCAAACCATGTTCTTGTTACATCTACAGGCAAGATAGGGGAGGTTTTGCCTATGTCAAAAATAATACATGGGATGCCACTCCTTGTTAAAAAACTTTCAAAAAACGGAAGCTCTTCTGCTGCCGATGCTATCATGACGACTGATCTTAGAAAAAAAGAAATTGCAGTTAAAGTCGGGGATTTTTTTGTGGGTGGCATTGCAAAGGGATCTGGAATGATCCATCCAAATATGGCCACAATGCATGCTTTTATAACAACTGACGCGTTAATAGACAAAAAAAATCTTCAGTCTGTGTTGAAAAGAGCGGTGGATATCTCTTTTAACATGACAACTGTTGACCAATGCATGTCGACAAACGACTGTGTTTTTATTCTTGCCAATGGGCTTTCGAACATAAAGATCGACAACTCTAATATGCGGGAATTCTCAGAAGCTGTTGAATTTGTCTGCAAGTATCTGGCACGGGAAATCGCGCGTGATGGAGAAGGAGCTACAAAGCTTATAACGGTAAAAGTGACAGGGGCGCGTAATGAAAAAGAAGCTAAAATCGCCGCTCGCGCCATTGCTGGATCTGATTTATTAAAATGCGCTGTTTATGGCAACGACAACAATCCGGGCCGCATTTTGGCGGCAGTTGGAGCGACTGGCGCCAAAATTAATCCTGAAAAAATTACGACATCAATGAAATTCCTAAAAAAAGAAGCGATAATTATTTGCGACCTTGGTGCGGGCGCATCGGAATCTTTTGCCTGGGGTTGTGATTTAACCGAAGGATATATAAAAATTAACGCAAGGTATCATACATAATGTTTACTCATTTAATTAAACGTGCCGCGACGGTAATGGAAGCTTTGCCGTACCTGATAAAATTCAGCGGTAAAACTATTGTCATAAAATATGGCGGGGCGGCTATGGAGAACCCCGAGCTTAAAAACGCGGTTATGCGTGATGTTGTCCTTTTAAAATATGCCGGGATGAACCCGATTATTGTCCATGGCGGCGGGCCTGAGATTAACAGGTTCTTAAAACGCAGGAACATAGAAACAGAGTTTGTCCACGGGTTGCGCGTTACGACAAAAGAAGTGATGGAAGTTGTTGAACATGTTTTGGGAAACAGGATAAACGCCGAGATCGTTTCGCTTATTAAGAAAAACGGTGGAAAGGCAAAAGGATTTTTCGGAAAAAAAGGAAGGGTCATTAAGGCGCGGAAACATTTGGCAAAGAATAAAAAGGGAGAGCCAATAGACATTGGCTTTACCGGTGATGTTGCCGGAATTAGATACAGGTTTCTGCAGAAATGGATGAAAATAGGCTATATACCGGTTTTATCTCCTATAGGGGTGGGGAACAAAGGCCAATCTTATAATATTAATGCCGATCAGGCTGCGGAAGCGGTTGCCGTCCATTTAAAGGCGGCCAAATTGATTTTAATGACAAATGTGCGGGGAGTTTTGGATAAGGATGGCGAACTTGTCTCTTCTGTCAATTCCGATAAGGCGGACAGGATGATAAAATTGGGGCACATTTCCGGTGGGATGATACCTAAAATCAAATCAAGCCTGGATGCGATTAAAAACGGAGTAGAAAAAGTCCATATAATTGACGGACGCATCCCTCACGCGATACTTCTTGAAATATTTACCGATCACGGCATTGGGACGATGGTCGAAGAATAAATCCCTTCTGAAATTTCTTTTAGTCTTATGGCAATATCTTTATTGCTTAAAGCTTCATCACAGTTAAGCTTTATTGCTTTGTCAAGTGATTCTATCGCCTCTTGATATTGATTTAACTTTAAATGCGCGACCCCTTTATTGTTCCACGCTTCCGCAAAATTAGGATCAGCTGTCGTTGCTTTCGCATAATAGAAAAGAGCTGCGGCATAATCTTCTTTTTTATAATTAAAATTACCCATAGCAAAAAATATTTGCCCCATATTTTTTTTGGCAGCGGATACAAATCCGGGCTTGTCCGAACATTGTATTATTTTTTCATATAATTTCACAGCATCTCCGTAATGTCCCCGCATATCCATTATCATTGCCATAAAAAAAATCGCGGGAATATAATTTGGCCGAATGGCAAGAGACTGTTTAAAAAAGATTTGAGCTTTAGCCAGATCTCCATTGTTAAGAGCATTTTTCCCTCTTACAGCCAGAATTTCCGCCTCTCTTTGTTTGGGATCTTTTGATGAAAGATCCAGCTCTATTGCATCATAAGGTTGTTTTTGGGGAGAAGCTGGTTCCAGCTTTATCGTATTGGCAGGTATGTTTGCATTGTTATTAAGAATAGAATTAGAAATGGCCATAAGGTTTTTTTCTTATACTTATAACAATATCGACAAGAAAGAGGCCGAATTTCATTTTAAGGTTTTTTTGCTGTTTGAGGCAGAGACTCTTTATCATTAGGAGGGGCAACTGATTTTTTTGCATCCACTATTTGGGGATAACGAACACCTTGTTTGCTTAAACGGTCAATTTCTGTCTGCATTGCCACCATTGTTTCGTTGTCCTGCGCCATCTCTTCAGCCTTTTTATAAGCTGCGAGGGCTTCTTCCTTATTACCGGCTTTTTCGTAACAGGCTGCGATTGTCTGCCAATGATTGGAGGTTAATATAAGTGACAGCATGGTATCTTTTGTTATATTTTGAAAGCTTTTTTCAGCTTCGCGGTAACTTCCGTTATGAAGATTTATCCAACCTGTTGAGTAATACAGATTAAGTTGCACGACGTTTAACATATTGCTTAAATCTTCAGATGAATATCCAAGCATTTCCAGCACTTCCCCCGCATTTGCCTGCATTGCCTTTGCCTCCAGTTCATTTGCTATGCTTGGAAGAGTAAATCCGGCGATTTCGGGAGCAAATCCTATTAATGATCTTAGCGCGATTAGCATTTTATCAGGGTCGACTTCTGCGGGTCCTGTTAAACTTGAAATATTTCCAAAATCTTCCGCTTTTTCATTGTAATAAGCGGCAATAACTTCTCCGTAAGGATCGTTGCTTTGGTGGTAATACTGAGCAAGCATTTTGTATATGGCGGGATCTTTTTTTTCTGAAAGCAGCGCGAAAAGTTTTATTTTCGCGGATTCCCCATCTCCCAGATAAAAAGTTTGACATATGTTTAAAAATTCAATTTGTTTTTCAATTGGTTTTGCGTATGCATATAGTTGATTGCCTGCCGGAAGAGTTTTTATCAATGCAAGGGCGTAGCTTAAATCTTCTATGAATTCATTTATTTCTTTGGTTGTTCTGGGATATGGGAGAGTTGAATCATCTAAAATATATTTTGGAGTTCCTTCTCTTGTATAAAACATTCTGTTTTCGATAAGAACGCTTAAATTTTCGGAGTTTATAATTCTTTCTGTTAATGACTCTATCTTTTGCCGGCAGTCAGCTTCGGCCGTATAATTTTCGGATAGTTTTTCTGCTTTTGCGTATGCAACAAGGGCGTTTGCGGTATCTCCGGTTTTTTCATAACAGTCCGCCATATCCCTATAAATTGAATAATTTGTTGGAGGGGGTAAATAGCTGCTTTCAAAAACAGCCAGCGTATCATTAAAAGAATTAATCGCAGCGGCATAATCTCCTTTGTAATAAGCGATATTTCCTTCTGCGTAAAGCCTGTTTACCAGCGCAAAATCAATGCCATTTCCTGATGTTTCTGGAACTGCAAGCGCAATATCTCCAACTTCTATTGCATTACTTCTGATAGCGTATGCTGTTTGTAAATTGCTTATTTCAGGGAGGGCATAAATATATCCTGTTTTCGGAGTAGTTTCATAACCAAACAGAGATGAATACGCGGTGGAAAAATCGTTTATCGTTGGCTTTTGCCTCAATAGTTTTACGCTTTCTTCCGTGTTTTTCCCTTGAGCCTTGTTTTTATAATAATCAGCAAGTACTTTTCCTGATTCTGTTTTTTCTGCCTGATAGCATTGTGAGATTGCCTGGTATATAGCCGGATCGTTTTTATGCTCTTCAAGCATGGCAAAAAGATCAATTAATGTCCCATTTGTGTCTCCGCTGTCAAGTTTCTTATATATTTCTGCGAGTTTTATATGAGCCTTTGCTACTGTTCTGTAAAAATAGATATCCGGATTATCTTCAGAAAGCGTGCTTGTTAGTTCCAGGACAGACGCTGCGTCTTCTATTATTGCTTCAGCTTCCTCTCTGTTGCCAATTGTTGGCAGTAGGCTTCCTTGCGGACATTTTTGTTTTCCTTCGTTTGTAGTAATTAGCCTGAATTCAACCAGGCGGGCTACATAAGGTGTTTTTATTTCGTAATGTTTTTGAAGGAAAACAGATGCAAGTTGCGGATCTTTTATATTTTGAGCTGCCAAATAATAAACATCGGCATAAATAAGCGTATCGGCTGTTTTTTTATAATAGTCTGCGATGATTTTAACGTCGGTTGTTATTCTTGCTTGAAGATTTTCTATAGAAATTCTTGGAATGTCAGGATCCTCGCTTTTACCCGCCGTGAGTTCTTTTCTTTGAGTGGCTAATTCTTCTGAAGCCCCTTTAATTTCTGATAAAATAATATCCCTTAAAACTTCTTCATCTTCAAGTATTTTGTTATTTTTTGTTGCGGCTATCAGTTTTGCCTTGGCTTCGATGGCCGGGTTTTTAATGATTGCTTTTTCTGCAAGCCGTATTTCTCCTCTGTCTTGTGCAATGGGTTCTATCGGAACCTCCGGAATAATTCTCCATGTTGGATCTCGCGCAACTTTTTCTCTTGTTGCAACCGCTTTTTGCAGCGCGTCAAAAGTTTTGTCTGCCAAAAGCTTATTTCCAATTCGCGAATAACAGGTATTCATTGCCTGCAGGATTTCAACATTTCTTGTTTTTTCAGGTATTTTTTCAAACAGTCTGGCGGTTTTTTTGTAGTTCCCTTTATAATAAGCCCTAAAAGCTTCTGCTACTGTTTTTTGACGTTCTGCCAAAAACCGTATCTCTTCAACTTCTTTGTTATCTGTCTTCAGTCTTTTTGCGGCATGCAGTGCTTTATTGGCGCTCTCTTCCCAGCTTTTTATTGATTTTAAATCTTTGGGGGCTGTGTCGTAGTTTGGCACCAATTTATATTGGTGAGTTTTTTCGTCATACACCGAAATATAACTAAATGAAAGCAAAGCATTTCTTGAATCACTGATTGTTTGATTTTTTGCCATTTCTTCGGCAGTTAATTTTGATTTTTGTGCTGTGTCTGATATGTTTGCTGAATCAAAGATGGACAAAGCTTCTCTTTCAGGGTTGTTATCTTGAGACCTGTCTTCTCCTGCTGTCCCAACGGGAGCGAGCCCATTATCATGCTTGGGAATTATTCCGTTGTTTTTTAAAGTTTCTATAGAAATATCATTGTTAACCATCTAAAACTCCTGCATATATATCGAAAAAAATGGCGCTTTATTTCATCCTAGAGTTGCCCTTTAGATTCAAGAAAACTCTCCTGTTATATATATCGTTTTGAAGGGGAAAAATCTTGCGGAAATAAGTCGACATTTGGCCTGTTTATTCGCGTGGAGTTATTTCAGAAAGTCTTTGAGCTGCAATTTTATTGCCAAAAGAAGCGGCCATCATATAATATTCAACAGCTTCGTTCTTTTCTCCCAGATTTTCTTTTATTGTGCCCATATTTTTGTGAGCAATTCCCAGTAATTTTCTTTTTTCCCAGGTAAGCAGCCCCGTGTTTAACCTGTTTACGGCGTTTGCATAGGCAAGCATTGCCCCCTGATAATTTTTTTGTTCTGCCAGGATATTTGCGATATTTATTAAAATTTCAGGGTTATAAGGGTTTAATGAATATGCTTGTGTGTAGCAGGAATAGGAAGTATCAAGAGCCCCTTTTGTAAAAGCCGTGAGTCCGCTTGCCATGAGAGCCTCCAAGTATTTTTCTTTTGTTTTTTTATCTGACGGGTCCAAAGAATAGGCGGCCTTTAAGCAGCTAAGCATCCTTTCCTGATTTTCTTGAAACAAAAAAAGGTAGGCGGCTGAAATTAGTTGCTCGCGTGATGCCTCTTTAGGGGATAAGCTTTTTGAAGCTTTAAGCCTCTGTCTTGTCGGTTCAAACTTGAAAGCTTCTTTTGTCAGATCTATTTTAACCCATTTATTTTCATCCCCAACTCGTAAATTTATTACAGGCCAGGAATGTGTTCTTTTTCTGTTTATTTCTAAGTGGGCAAGTTTTTCATCTCTGCCGGCGGTATATGGATTTTTATTATCCAAAACGCAAGCTCCTATCCTGTATAGGGTTGTCAGTAAAGCAGCTGCTTCCATGCATTCGGTTTCTACGAGAATACCTTGTTGCCGGGCTTTTATTATTTCTGTAGGGGTAAAAAAACCGAACTTTGTTCTTCCCTCGCCTTTTGGATTTGACGAATAAAGGACAAATTGCAGATTTAAGCCTACGGGCGATCCAATAAATCTTTTGCCATTGACTTTAAATGAACTTCTTGGCGGGATTATGTGTATAACAAGTATTCTTGCCAACTGTTCTTTATTTGTTATGCGGGATGTTGAAATTATTTCTTTTACAAAATCAACCAGTGTAGGGGTTACTTCGTACAAATCTTCTGTAATGGCTGAATCCTGAGGGGTTTCAAACGCGATTTCTTCCTGTTTGCGCGGATAAGAAGTTTGTTGTGTACCAATTGGAATTGGTTGTATCATTTACCGCCCTCCCTGGAAGATACTATAAAAATAATTATAGTCTTTGGCCCTGAAAAGTCAACTAACGGCAGGCTTAAAAGCAGCTCTTTTTGTTCGATCATCGATTAATTGTGAAATTCTATTTATAAATAAATTCTATCAACTGTGTTCCGTTGTTAATATCAATAGTAGCATTATCCGCAATCGCCTGAATGATTTCATCTGCTTTTTCTTGATTTCCAAGCAAGGCAGAATAGACATTCCTGCTATTTGCCTTTATTATAGTTTGACTGAATGAATCCATGTCACTCCCCGGTTTAATGCTTTTTGTCCTCAGATAGTAGTTGCCATCTTTTAATTCTACAACGCATGTTAATGTAATAGGAATTAACGAGACGTCTCTTATGTTTGGAAGAAGCCGTGTTTTTATCTGTAAATTTAATTTATTTGCCGCATCTGTTAATACGTTGTTTGCTGATATATCAATTGTTATTGTTCCTGCGTTTGCAACAGTTGCTATATTTGGTAAAACAGATGGTCTTCTTCCTGATTCGAAAGTAGGGAGAGCTTGTGACTCGTCAGTCCTTCTTGGTTCTCGTGGTACTTTACTGACTCTTTCTGCGCTGATTTCCGGACCGGGAACCATTGTTAGGGGAGGAGGTGGTGGTGTTTTTGGTTCTCTTTTTGCTACGGCTTCGGGTATTTTTAGTGAAGCTGTGGTGGCTGCTGATGCTTGTGTTGGAGGCAATGAGCCAAGCATGCGAATTCTACTACGTGCTACAGTATCGCCAAGCCTTGCAATTGCTTCTTCGGTTAAGCCTGATTCTGGTTCGTTTTTTTGTTTAGATAAACGCTCTGCGAGTAAGACATTATGCTCTCTTTCTATTTCGTTGTACCTCTCATCTGCTTGAGCCATTCTTAATCTTTGTATTCTTCCCGCGATTGCTGGAGCTGAATAGTTGCCAAGCTCATAAGCTTGTTTATAGCAAGCAATTGCTTCTTTCGTTCTGCCTCTTAAATCATATTGTATCCCCAATCTTTTTTGATATGTTGCCAGCATTGCTAGCAGTGAAGGATCCCTGCTAATTTCTGGAAGAAGAGAATATTTTTTATTGTAAAATTCTATGGCTTTTTCTAATGTTGTTTCAGCTTGAGCTAAGGCGTTGCCATTTATTTTTTCCGGGTTCTTCCCGTTGGCTGTTGGCAGTTGATCTCCTTCCTTAGGGAGTGCCTTTTCAAGCTCGGCGAGCATATCTTCTAATGGATCTGATTCTTTTTTTTCTACTGGGGTCGAAAACCTAGTATCAAGCAACCGAACTCCTCCGTATATTTGACTTGTCATAAAAATTATTCCTCCCATGTATGATTATATTCTACATTATTATCGAATAAAAGAAAACGAAATTTCACTTATTTATTGCAAAAGAGCAAAGAAAATTTATATTGCAGGCTAATGGGGGTATTGTTCAAAATTTGGTTTCAATCAAAAATCAGGGTATAATATGTTTTTAGCAGGCGCATAATATAATTATGAAAAAACTATCAGACCATTTTTTTGAAGAAGATTTTAGATGCAAATGTAATGTTTGTAAAAGAGAAGATTTCCGCCTTCATTTGGGGCTTGTTGGGATACTGGAGATGATTGCCGAGCATTTTAAAAAACAGGTCAAAATTTTTTCCGCTTATTGGTGCGACCAGTATTACGAAAGCTTGAAAAAAAATCACCGCAGCTACCATCCTATGGGGAAAGCTGTTCACATAGCAATTGACGGAGTAGATATTAAGGAACTTTTTAAATATGCGGAAACAATCCCCGGAATCAACGGTATAGGTTTTTATCCAAAAAATAATTTTATCCACATTGATACGCGGCCGGAAGATAAAAAAGAGGCTTGGATCAAAGAAGGCGAAAGTTATTTTCCTTTAAGCGCCGATAAACGCAGACAATATGGGCTCTGATATAAAGCTTGTATCTGATTTTTTAAATTCATTGAAAACAGAGAGAAATTTTTCTCCGCATACAATAAAAAGCTACAGCATTGATTTGCATGATCTTTTAAGCTTTTTAAATGATAAGTCCTTATTGACCTTAACCCGTAACGAGGCTAAAGGGTTTCTTTATTATCTTGAGGGTCGAAAATTTAAAAGAAGGTCTCTAGCTAGGAAAATTTCTGCCTGCCGCTCTTTTTATTCATGGCTTTTAAGAGAGAAGCTTGCGAAAGAAAATCCTTTTATCTTATTAACTACCCCGAAGCTGGAAAAGAAACTTCCCAACTTTTTATATAAAAATGAAATTGATAAGCTTTTTTTGTCATTAAAAGGAAGCTCTCCTTTTGACCTTAGGGATAAGGCTATTATTGAGTTGCTTTATGGAAGCGGGATTCGCGTAAGTGAAGTTGTTAAATTAAATATAAGCGATCTTGATTTGGCTTCTTATGAAGTCAGAGTATTGGGCAAGGGTTCTAAGGAGAGGATTGTATTAATTGGAACTAAGGCTGTTGCCGCGTTAAAAGCATATATAAGTTATGGACGAAATAAATTGATTGATGACGATACGAGGGCGGTTTTTTTGGGGAGTAGGGGGGGGCGGTTAACACAAAGAAGCATTGAGCGGATACTTAAAAAATGGGTTAAAGCCGCGGGCATAGAAAAAAAGGTAACGCCGCATACCCTTCGCCATTCATTTGCGACACACCTGCTTGATAATGGGGCTGATTTGCGCGGAGTCCAGGAGCTTTTGGGGCACTCTTCTCTTTCAACTACTCAAGTATATACTCACATTACAAAAGAAAGAATGAAAGCAGTGTATGATTCCGCCCATCCAAGAGCAAAACAATAACCTTCCTTGCTTATATAATCTTTAAAATATATAATTATTTGTCGAATATATTTCATAAAATAATATATGCAAAAACTTAAAATTTTATTTTTTATAATGGTGTTTTTTTCTGCTTTGGCAGTACCGTCTTTTGCCTTGCCCTTTGTTGACGACCTTTACGCCAACATAAAAGAACAGACGACAAAAGGACTGGAAGCCTCGTTTAACCGTAAGGTCAAAATCAAAAAAATTTCAGGAAGAATTATCGGAGAAGTTTTGCTTGAAGGGGTGTCAATTGGCGATGAGGTTCATCTTGAAAGCCTGAAAGTGGAATTTAACCCGATTAAGTTTATTGCAAACAAGGGGAATATAGTTCCTGCCATTACGAAACTGACTGTTCAAAAAGGCCGCCTTTATATCCTCCGCGATAAAAAAGGCCGTTTTGTTATTTCTGACATATTAAAAAAGGGAGAAGATGAAAGTCCCCCGTTGACAGCAAAAATAATTTTGAGTGGGGTTGACGTTGTTTATGAAGACAAGGCCGGAATGCCTTATAAAAAACAGAAAATATTGTCAAAACTGGAAAAGGTTAAAGGGGAAATAAACTTTGCAAAAGCTCCTAAGATGGAATTTAATATTAAAGGGATTAATGAAAAAAAATCTCCGATAAGCCTTATTGGATCATTTGACGGAGGCGACCTATCCTATAACATAAAAGTTTCCGCCAAACAACTTTCCGCCGCAGCCTGGGTTAATTATTTTGCCCCTGAAGTGAACTTTTCTTCCGGCTCGATAGATGTTGATTTTGAAGCTGACGCAAAAAATATGACACTGAACCTGAAAGGGATTGTTGATTCTATTCCTGTTGCTGTCAAAGGAAGAATATTTAAAGATCTTGATTTGATTTTGAGTTTTCAAGATGCCGATGTCGATAAAATAAATAAACTACTTAAAAACAAAGTTTCATTAGAAGCAGAAGGTCTTGTGAGTGCCAATGTTTTGCTTAGCGGACATTATGGCAACCCAAAAATCCGTTCAATAATAGTTGTTCGGGATGGTTCTTTTTTTGGGACTGGTATTTCCGGATCTTCAGTAATTACTTATGCCGATAAAAAGGTAAAGATAGAAAGTTCAGATATTAAAGTTTATAAAGGAAGGATCAATGTTTATGGAGAAGTAGCTTTAAGCGGGAAGTCTCCGATTTTTAATATTAATGGAAAAACTTATAACGTATATCTGCCGGCGATAACACAAAATGCTCCGGGAGTTGAAGGATATTTGACGGGTGATTTTAGAATAAAAGGCAGCTTGAGCGATTTAAAGGGAACTCTGTCCGGTGTTTTAGGAAAAGCATCTTTGTGGGGGCAGCCTCTTAATCTGTTTTCTGCGAATATTCGTTTAAAAGACGGATACATTGAATTTGAACAGCTTAAGTTTGCTTCCGATACTGCGGAATTTATCGGAAAAGGGCAAATGTCTCCCCAAAAAGAATTTTCTTTCCATGCCGAGGCAAAAGGTTTGAAACTTTCAGGCGCAGGGCCGCTTGGACCCATGGGATTGCGGATTGATAAATTTTTTGGTGATTTGGCTTTTAATTTAAATGATGAGTTCTTGAAAAACCCGTTAAAAAATCTAACAGCTTCAGGAAGCATTGAAATTTCAAAAGGATTTATTGGAAAGCAGCTTATAAAACGGGGGGGAGGAGAAGTTTCTTTGTCTCATGGAAAAATTCAGGCAAGAAAAATGTTTTTGCAACAAGGGGAGTCAACAATTTTTGCTTCGGGAGAAACGGGGGTTGGAGTTCAAACTGATTTAATGGTATTAGGGAAGGGGATATATCTAAAAGATTTAGGAATTATTAGACAATTTTTTTCTTTAGAATCTTTAAGCCTTGAAGGAACTGTTGATTTCTACGCGAAAGTTAACGGGTTCCTTTCCAATGTTAAAAGCTTTGAGGATGTTTTAGCCCTTAATGTTTCTATAGAGGTTAATTCCGGCGGGGCAAAAATAGACAATACTCATATAAAACTGATTTCTTTGGAAGCTTTTGTTGATGATGGCGATTTTAATATCAATTACGCCTATATTAAAACAGAAAGCTCTGAGGTTTATGGATCCATAAAATATTCAAAAGAAGATGACAGCTATGGGGTTGTGGCTAATCTACAAGCTAAATTGGATCTAAAGGATATTCAGTTTTTTACTCAAAAATACGGTGTTATAGAGGGGCAGGGCATTCTTGAATTTGAGGCGGTTGAAAAAAAAGAAGGACAGGAAGCCAGCCTTTTTATGGATTTTAAGGGTGGGCGCTTTAATGATATTGTTTTGGACAAAGCGAAAGGGAAGATAGATTTAAAGAACAAAAAAATCAGATTTGTACAGCCTTTGGAATTACAAACAGGAAAAAATGAAATAACCTGTTTGGGGGATATTTATTTTGGAGAAAACCCTGATGAAAATAAAGTTGATATTAAGCTCTCTTTAAAGAAAGGGGATGTTAATGAAATAATCAAGCTCTTATCGAGAGGATATAAAATATATGGCCAATTTTCAAGATCGCGCGATGTCTCCGTAAAAAAAGTTAATGTTGCAAAATTTGATCTCCCTAAGTTTGACGGGCAATTTTTTGAAAAAAATAGATCTGTTGAGGAGGAAGGCGTCGTATGGGATAAACTAAATAAGAGCCTTTTGCAGTATAAACTGTCGCAGGAACCACCTATAATAGAAGCAATAAACGGCGAAATCAAGTCTGATATTAAAATTTCCGGAAAACTTTTGGCTCCCAACTTTGATGTCCAAGCCGAGATAAAAAATGGAAGTTATAAGGGTTATGATTTTGATAAATTAAATTCTTCCTTAAAAATCAATTCGGGCTTCGTTACTCTGGAAAAAGCGGAACTAAAAAAATCAGAGGGGGCTGCGGCAGCTTCCGGTTTTTATGACCTTAAAACACAGGTAATTAGCGTTGAAGTCGCGGCAAAAGATATGCCTGTAGATGTTTTAATGCTCCTGTCAAAGAAAGAGTTTATCGGAAAATTCAACGCAAAATCAGAAATAAGGGGAACAGCTAAGGCTCCTATTGTTACGCTTTCATTTGGAACCTCTAACGTGAAACTAGCTGATGTCAGTTTTGATGGAATAAAAGGATACATGACTTATGCTGACAAGGTTTTAACGGTTAAAGAGTTTACTGTTGAGGAAAAAGACCATATTTCTGCTTTATCGGGAATGGTTAAAACTGACGGCTTGAAGCTTTCTATTACGCTGGAAGGGCACTCTTTGGGGCTTGTTAACTTATTTAATGATGAATTTAAGTGGATGGAAGGAGATGCCGTGGGGAACTTGAATCTTTTTGCTAAAGAAGGAGATTTTTCTGCCAACGGAAATCTTTCAATAAAAAATGGAGTTTGGCATATAAAGGCTTTAAATGGAGATGTTGGAAGCGGGAATGTCAGCATTACCGCCAATGGCAAAAAAGCGATACTCCACAATCTTTCAGGCTCTTGGTACGGAGGAGATAAGGCTGCCTCTGAACCTGTTTCCTTTAGCGGATATGTTGATTGGGGAGAAAAAAAATTCAATTTGAGTATGTCTAATGGAAAATATTATATTAACGTCCCAAATGTGTATAGAGGAAATCTTTCTATGGATAACATGGCTTTTTCTGGGGTATTTGACTCTCCAAAATTAATTGGACGTGTAACAATGATGGATTCCATTATATCCCTGCCAACATCTTCTTCAAATACGGCAATGGGAGGCGGGAAAGGGACGAAACTGCCGATATTGCTGGACTTAGACATAGATATCACAAAGAATGTTTATCTTACGGCAGGGAATGTAAATACCATAGACCTTAGCAATATATTTTTGAATATGGAAATTTATGGGCAAGGCATTAAGGCTTCAGGTCTTTTAACAGAGCCTAATGTTTACGGCAGAATTTATTTTAAACGCGGCTCAGTCAGCATTTTTAATCGTGAGTTTACTTTGTTAAGCTCATCTCGCCTAGAAAGTTTTTATCCTTTAAACATAGATAGTACGGCTAATAATTATGCTGAGTTTTCCGGGAGGATTATTCCTGACCTGAATCTATTTGCGTTGGTTAAAGTAGAAGATACCACGGCCAAGAAGGCTTCTTCTATTGCCCCGCTAGAGGTATTGGCGGAGCCGGTTAAAAAAGAAGTTGTAGTTGTTTCTCACATTACAGGAATCCCATTTTCCAAAGATAAAAATAAGGCGTTAAATGTTGATCTTGACGCTTTTCAGGAGGATGTTACAACCGTTCCTTCCTCTTACAAGCGGACAGCTTATTCAAAAGACGAGATAAGGGCGCTTTTATTGCCGGATTTTGTAAAATCTGCCATGGGCTTAAACAATGAAAGTCTTTCAAATGTTGAAACAAACGCTGTTGTCGCGGATTATTTAAATAGCCGTTTGCAGACTGTTGTTTTTCGAGGCATTGAGCGCCAGCTTGAACAAGTGCTGGGCCTGGAGAGTTTAACCTTGGAGTATAATTTTGGTAAAGATTTGAGAAAAGCTTTAGGGGCCAAGGATACCAGTCAGGCGCAAACTCAGTCTCTTGGCGTTGGTTTTGTGAAAGAAATGTTTGATCGTTTTTATATAGATATAAAATATGCAAGATTTGAAGATTCGGGGAATCAAAGCAGCACGGAATATTTTAATTATCAACTCACATATAGATTGACACAGGTGTTCTCTTTTTCGTATTATAGAGAACCATTGAGCATAAATGAGCCTATAAGCGGATTTTCTAAAACAAGCCTTAAAGCAACCTTTGGTTTTTAACCTTTGGGCTTTGGTCTGTTATTTTAAAATTAGGAATAGCTGATAAATAAGGAGAAAAAAATGAAGAAAGTTTTATTGATGGTTGTTTTAATATTATCGTTGTTTGTTGGGGTATCTTACGCTGTCAAAAAAGATGTTCCGGCCAAGATCACTGCTTTTGACGTTTCGGGAAATGCTCACATAGGAGTCCAACCAATCCTTGGAGCTGTTTTTAGTAAAGTCGGAGAAAACATAGATGAAGAAAAAATACAAAATGACCTTAAAGCCATATATGCTTTAGGTTATTTTGATGATGTACAAGTCGCGTTTGCGCCATATTCTGACGGGTCAAAAGTTATTTATAAAGTTACTGAAAATCCGATTTTGAATCATATTTCCATAAAAGGCAATACGGTTTATTCAACATCTGAAATCATAAAAACTATGGGGCTTAATACCGGAGAGGTTTTTAATTATAAAGACTTGCGTGAGGGGATTAACGCTGTTAACTCAAAATATAAAGATAGTGGTTATATTTTAGCCCGGATTGTTGATGCTGAACATGATAAAGGAGATGTAAAGGTTGAAATTATAGAGGGGATAGTGGAAGGTGTTTCATTGGAAGGCAATGAAAGCACTTTGGACTATGTGATTTTACGGGAAATGGATACTAAGCAGGGGAAAGTTTTTAATGAAGAAGTTTTAGGGAAAGATTTAAGACGAATATTTAATCTCGGTTTTTTTTCAGAGGTTATTCCCGCGTTTGAGCCCGGCTCTTCAAGTGATAAAATTATTTTAGTATTAAAAATAAAAGAAACCAGGTCAAACACCGTTAATTTTGGCGGTGGTTATGGAGAGAAAGAGGGATGGTTTGGTTTTACTGATTTATCCATAAACAATTTAATGGGAACCGCGCAGGGGCTTTTGATAAGAGGGCAATTCGGCCAGGAACTTACAACTTATCAGTTTAAATATACCAATCCATGGTTTTGGCCTGAAAAACTTGGGCCTCGAACTTCTTATACCCTTAAATTCTGGAATACGATGGGTACAGATGTTTATATTACCCAACAAGATGAATGGCATGTAGGATGGGATATGGCGTTTGGGCGTACGATAAAAGAAAACCTGGGAAGCAGCATATCATTTGGCTCAGAAAGAGTAGAACCCAGAAATGACGCTACATTTGAGGCCTACACATCAAATTATGTCGGCTATTCCTTATCTGTTGATACCAGAGATTATTGGATGAATCCTACAAAAGGAGTATACAATGTTTTTTCTATTAAACAAGGCTGGAAGTATACAAACATCCAGACAAATTATTTAAAATTGGGGCTTGATTTTAATTCATTTATTCCATTGGCAGAAAAACAGGTGCTTGCCGGACATGCCAGCTCCGGAATTGGTTTTGGAGATGTGCCTATTGGAGAGCTTTATTGGGCTGGAGGACCAAATACCGTGCGAGGGTTTTCGATAGATGAAATGCGCAGGGGGGTAAAAAAGATTATTTGCAACCTTGAGTATCGTTATACTTTTAATGAAACATTCCAAGGTGTCTTTTTCTATGATTGGGGAAATGCGTGGGATGGTGGGGCGCCTGTTCCGTCTGACTTTATTTCCGGCTGGGGTCCGGGTATTAGGTTTAATACTCCTTTAGGACCTATTAGGTTGGATTATGGGGTAGGTTCTGGAAAAGATACCAGTCAGGGGATATTGCATTTTAGCATTGGGCAAGCCTTTTAGAAATGTCCAACGTCCAATGTCCAATATCCAATGAGAAAGAAAAATTTGATAGGTATCTTGAAGAATTAATTTCATGGAACGAAAAGTTTAATTTGACGGCGGTCAAAGAGCCAAAAGAGATAAGAATCCGCCATTTTGAAGATTCTCTGTCTATTTTAGAAGCTATTGATTTGAAGGCTCAAAATGTTGTTGATGTGGGGACTGGCGCGGGATTTCCTGGAATTCCTCTTAAAATAGTAAGGCCTGACATTAAACTTACTCTGATCGATTCTACCCGCAAGAAAGTAGATTTTTTGAATCATGTTATAAAAATTCTAAAACTTGAAAATGTTACCGCTGTTTGGGGAAGAGCTGAAGAGCTTGTAAAAAAAACAGGCTACAAAGAGCATTTTGATGTTGTATTAGCGAGAGCAGTTGCAAAATTATCAAAACTTTTAGGTTACACTCTTCCTTTTTTGAGACAGGGTGGTTTTTTTATTGCTCAAAAACAAGATGTAGTAGAACAAGAGCTCAAGGAAGCCAAGTTGCAGATGGAGAAATTTAATGCCACATTAAAGGGAATAAAAAAAGTTTCAGTTGGTGGGATTACAAGATCTCTTGTTGTCATCAGAAAGTCTTAAAGTTAGGGCTGATATAAAACTCAAATTGTTTTTAAGGTGAGAGAATGATGAGCCTTGTAAAATAGATTGAAATTTCATATAAATATGCACGATAAAAAAACAGCAAAAGAGCAGTAAAAAATACATGGACAGGCGCTTTATTTTGTGGTATCCTGTTGTATTGATAGGGTGAAAGTTATTGAGTATTTATATTTTTAGGAGAGGTGATAAGGTTTTATGAAAGAATTTAGGTGCAGCTTTTGCAATAGGTTATTGGCAAAGGTTGGAGAGGGGAGCAACGTAGAAATTAAGTGTCCAAAATGTAAATCGATGAATCTGTACAACAAAGATTCTATTGTTGTATATGAAATTCCTGAAAATAATGTCACCAAAAAAATTATTGAACGACGAAAAGAATTGATTGAAAAAAAGAATTTACTCACGGAACCACAGCCGGTATAGCATCTACGCTTAAACGCTTTTTTACTTTCAAAACTACAGGAATGCCTACAAAAAGATGAATTCCACATTTTAGGGTTACATATTTCCTGACTTAGGACACCCCTGATGAATTGAGCACAAAAATTTCTAACGCGTGCCGTGTTTTGTACTATCTCGATATAAGCTAAAAGCGTATAATACTACATAATGACAGCAATTAATAAATCAGAGAGACTGGAAAAACTGCGCAAGCTTGTAGATAAATTTTACGGCAATCTTTCTCAATATACTGAAAAGAATTATAAAGAAACACGATTGAGGATGGACTTTGTTGATCAATTCTTTGAGCTTTTTGATTGGGATATAAGCAATAAAGAAGGGGTTATTGAAGAGTTTCGCGATGTCATAATTGAGGACAACCTTGAGATATCAGGAACACAAAATTATCCAGACTACACTTTTAGAATAGGCAATGAGCCTGTCTTTTTTGTTGAAACCAAAAAGCCTTCTATTTTCCTTAAAGAGTCTATTGACCCCGCATATCAGGTAAGGCGTTATGGCTATACCGCGAAAAGAAAAATATCAATTTTAACTGACTTCCAAGAGTTTGCTATTTATGACACAAGAATAAAACCAGGGAAAAATGACAAAGCTTCTGTTGCCAGGCTTTTTTATTGCACATATGAAGAATATGAAAAGAATTGGGATTTTTTATATGGACTGTTTTCTAAAGATGCCATAAAAAAAGGGAGCATAAACAACTATGTCGGTTCCGGCACCAAAAAAGGATATTCGGAAGTAGACAAAGATTTTTTAAAACTTATTGAAGAGTGGCGAAGCGAGCTGGCGAAAAATATAGCAAAAAACAATAAGAAGACCGATCTTTATGGTATCAATATGGCTGTTCAGAAAATTATTGATAGGATAATTTTTTTGAGGATATGCGAAGAAAAAGGGATTGAGCAGTTTGAGAATCTCCGACATATTGGCAATGACAAGCGTGTGTATGAAAATCTGGTTTTATATTTTGATAAAGCCAATAAAAAATATAACAGCGAACTTTTTAAGCCAAACGAAGCTATTAATTCTCTTAATATTGATGATGATGTTTTTGAAAAGATAATAAAAGGGCTTTATTATCCCGAATGTCCTTATGCGTTTTCCGTATTGCCCGTAGAAATTCTAGGCAATATTTACGAACAATTTCTTGGCAAGACTATCCGCTTGACCGAGTCGCATATGGCAAAGATTGAGGAAAAGCCCGAGGTGCGCAAGGCTGGCGGTGTTTATTATACGCCAAAGTATATTGTTGATTATATTGTCAAGAATACGGTTGGCGAAAAAGTAAAGGGACTTACTCCAAAAGAGATAAAGGAGCTCAAGATAGTTGATCCCGCGTGCGGTTCAGGCTCATTTTTGCTTGGCGCATATACTTATTTGCTTAATTATCATTTGGCTTATTATGCGAAAAAAGAGAATCTATCCAAAGCTCTTAAAAACGAAGTTATTTATCTTGCCAAAAAGGATTCTTACAAACTGACAATAAAAGAAAAGCAGAATATTTTGCTCAATAATATATTTGGGGTAGATATAGACGCGCAGGCTGTCGAGGTAACCAAGCTTTCTTTGATGCTCAAATTGCTTGAGGGGGAGAGTGATGAAAGTGCGGGGAAGCTATTTAAATTTAGCGATACCAAACTTCTTCCAACACTCTCTGACAATGTAAAATGCGGAAATTCTCTAATCGGATCTGATTTTTACAAAGACAAAAACCTATCTCTTTTTGGTAATGACGAGATGAAGAAGATCAATATTTTTGATTGGCAGAAAGAGTTCCCTGAAATATTTAAAGCGGGAGGGTTTGATTGTGTGATTGGGAATCCGCCGTATGTATTATCAAGAGAACATCTTTCTGATATTGAAAAACAATATTTTTCAAGAACTTATAAAACTTTACGTGAGAAACCAAATACCTTTATCATGTTTATGGAAAGAGCCATGAGCTTTTTGTCAAGGGACGGAAAGTTCTCTTTTATTGTGCCAAATTCATGGTTAACGATTGAATCGGGTCAGTTACTACGAAAGCTTATCCTTTCAGATTATAATCTTGAATTCTTGTTGGATATATTATATGAAGTGTTTGATGGCGCGAAGGTTGAAACGACAATATTTCAAGTAGACAGATCAAAGAATTCAAAAGGGGAAACAAAATGCAAAAAAGTCTTTTTCCCATTTGAAATTATTAGTAAGGAATATGTTGAATATTCCCAAAGAGATTGGCTTGCTGGGTCAGATACATATAAAATTCATATACCAGAAAATATTAGCTTAGATAAGGTTTTGTCTAAGCTAATTCATTCATCAGGCATGGTTGGAAAGTTTTTTGATGTGAAAACAGGCTTACAAGCTTATGAACAGGGAAAAGGTGTCCCAAAGCAATCATTAGAAGATGTCAAAAATAGAATATATGATTATGATTATAAGTATGACAAAAACACTTATCCATATATTGAAGGGAAAAATTGTGGGAGATACTATTCATCATTTGATGGCAAATATCTAAGGTATGGCAATTGGCTCTCGCAACCAAGAAAATTAAATATATTTTCAAGAAAGCGAATTTTAATCAGAGAAATAACAGGGAAGCCACCTCGCTGTATACTTGGATGCTATAGCGACAAATTACTATTAAACAATAAAAGCATTCTCAATATACTCGACTTTTATGATAATGATGACAATCTTAAAATCCTTTTAGCGCAATTGAACTCAAGATTGTTTTCGGTGTTTTATAAAAATCGTGCAATAAAAAGCTCTAGAAGATTATTTCCCAAAATAGTAATTAAAGATTTAAATGGATTTCCATGCATGCTCAATGTCAATAAATCCGTTGAAAATAAACTTATTCAATATGTCGATCAAATGCTTGAAACTCAAAAAAAGTATCATTCCGCCAAATCCGAAACCGACAAGAGGCACTATCAGCAGAAGATAGAAATTCTTGATAAGCAAATCGATGAGCTGGTTTATGAGCTCTATGGGCTGACGGAGGCGGAGATTCGGGTGGTGGAGGGGGAGAAGTGATGGAGGAAGAATGTTTTTATAATAGAAATAGGGATGATATTTTCCACCCTTTTAGTAACAATAACGATAATAAATATTTTCCGGAAGAAACACTAACCAAACAATTTGTATTAATTAAATTAATATGGGAGGACATTTTTTGTTTGGCGGAGATTGCAAGAGTTCAAAAAGATATTCATAAAAAAAAGGCACTCTTAAAATATATTTATATGGACTTGTGTTCATTGTATGACAAGTTTGTTGAATTTAAATGCCTTATAATTGAAACTACCGATATTGATTGTTTAGTTCAGAAACAAATATTGGTCAAGTTTAATGAATTTTTGAGTGAAATCAGTGATTTTGGGAAAGGGGCTTTCTATCGCAAACTTAGGAATAAATTATCAGCTCATAGAGACAGAGAAATTCTTTTAACTGAGGCTAAGGGACTATGGGAGTCAATTGACGATAATAAATTAATGGAAGTGAAGGATAAAATTAGGGCGTTTTATATTTACCTCAAGGGACTTGATAATGAATTGAATTATCGATGGGCTAGAGATTATCAAGAGGGGGGAATGAAAATAAAAAGTATTGTTCAACCTTTAAGAATAGGTGAGGCTCAAAATGAGTGAAATAGTTTATGTTCTTACTAATGAAGCTATGCCTGGTTATGTAAAAATCGGCAAGACTTCTACTAGCCTTGAGCAAAGAATAAGAGAACTTAGCGCCTCTACAAGTGTTCCGCTCCCATTTACTTGCTTCTATGCTTGCACGGTGAAAGATATGAGTTTTGTTGAACATCAATTACACGATGCATTTGACAATAATCGAATCAATCCAAAAAGAGAGTTTTTTAAAATAGCGCCAGAACGGATTGTGGCAGCTTTAAAATTAGCAGAAATTGAAAATGTTACCCCCAAAAACGATATTGTGGAATCTCATGAAGACCAAAAAGCCCTTGATAATGCTAGAACTATTCGTGAAAGATTTGATTTTAGCATGGTGGATATTCCGCTTGGCGCAGAACTAGTTTTTAGCCGAGATGAAAATATAAAGGCAAAGGTTGTAGATAATCGTTCAATTAATTTTAACGAGGAGATAACAAGTCTTTCGAAGTCCGCAAAGGAAATATTAGGATACAGCTATGGGGTTGCTGGAACAGATTATTGGATGTATGAAGGGGAAACCTTGGACGAACGCAGAAGGAGATTAAAGGGCGAAAATTAAGGAGAATTGGCAAAATATTTTATGAAAAAAAATAAACAACGGATTATTCCAAATAATAGTTTTACAGAGTTTTTACTCTATACCACCCCAAATGGAAATGTGAAGGTGGAGATATTTTTGCGCGATGAAAATATTTGGCTAACACAAGCAAAAATCGCAGATCTTTTTGGCGTAGATAGAAGTGTCGTAACAAAGCATTTGAAAAATATTTATGATGAGAATGAGCTTCATAAAGAATCAACTTGTGCAAAAATTGCACAAGTTCAAGTTGAAGGAGAAAGACAGGTTACAAGAGATATTGAGTTTTATAATCTTGATGCCATTCTCTCTGTTGGTTATCGAGTAAGTAGTGTACAAGCAACACAGTTTCGCATCTGGGCGACTGAAAGGCTTAAAGAGTATATTATTAAAGGCTTCACTATGGATGATGAACGGCTCAAAAATCCTAACAATATCTTTGGCAAAGATTATTTTGAGGAACAGCTTGCCCGAATACGAAATATACGATCAAGCGAAAGGCGTATGTACCAGAAAGTTACTGACATTTACTCTCAATGTAGTGCGGATTACTCTCCAAATAGCGACATAACCAAGCAATTTTTTGCAACAGTACAAAACAAGCTCCACTTTGCAATCACGGGGAAAACTGCTGCAGAGATAATTCATGGAAGAGTAGATAGTACAAAACTTAATATGGGGCTTACTGTTTGGAAAAACTCACCCAAAGGGGCTATTCGAGAAACAGATGTTGTAATTGCCAAAAACTATTTGAATGAAAAAGAACTTGATTATTTAAACAGAATCGTGACAATGTATCTTGATTTTGCGGAAACACAGGCAGAGCGCGGAATTGTTATGTATATGAAAGACTGGGTTTCAAAGTTAGACGCATTTCTTAAATTTAATGAACGACAAATATTGAGTGACTCTGGAAAAGTAAGCCACGAAGTTGCCGAAGCCTTGGCACTTGAAGAATATGATAAATTCAGAAAAGAGCAAGATAGAAACTATGTTTCTGATTTTGATCTCGAAGTTAAGAAGCTTTTGAGGAAGGGGAAACATTAGACGAACGCAGGCGAAGATTAAAGGGTGAGAATTGAGGTTCAAGAATAATAAGGAGGCTCGGCAAAATATTTTATGAAAGAACAAATTAAACATGTTAAAAAAACAAAGGTTTTAGATACATCTTTTATAACAGAAATTCGCAAGCTAATTACATCGGCAAGAAGTGCTGTTGTTAAAAGTGTGGATTATATACAAGTTTATACCTGTTTTGAAATTGGCCGCAGGATAGTCGAGCAGGAACAAAAAGGCTCTGCAAGGGCTCAATATGGGAAAGAGCTTATTATCGATCTTTCGGCTAACTTGGAGGCTGAATTTGGAACAGGTTTTTCTGAACGAAATTTGCGAAATATGCGCAAGTTTTATCTGGTGTATCAAGACCGTTTTGAGCAGATTTGGCAGATGCCATCTGCCAAATTGACTGAAACACAAAAAGCGTAGACACTGTCTGCACAATATGTTTTGGAATTTCTTGGATTTGATGAAAAAGCAAAATATTCTGAATCCGAATTGGAATCTGCCATTATTGATAAGCTCGAAGGTTTTCTTTTAGAGCTTGGGAAAGGCTTTCTCTTTGAAGCGCGCCAAAAAAGATTTACTTTTGATGAAGATCACTCGCAGGCGAAGATTAAAGGGCGAAAATTAAGGAAAATTGGCAAAATATTTAAAGAAGCATTATTGGGCCCTATAGGATTCGAACCTATAACCAATCGGTTATGAGCCGAGCGCTCCACCATTGAGCTAAGGGCCCGTTTAACTGATAACCTATAACTTATAACATGGGCGTAAAATGGAGTCAATATATTTCAGCCAAATATTAGTCGCGAAGATATTCGCGCAGTTTTTTTGCTCGTGTCGGATGTTTAAGTTTTTTTAATGCTTTTGACTCAATCTGTCTTATCCTCTCGCGAGTAACATTAAAGGCTTTGCCCACTTCTTCTAAAGTTCGTTGGCGTCCATCCCCTAAGCCAAAGCGCATTTTAAGCACTGTACGTTCACGGTCAGTCAACGCTTGCATGACTTCCTCTAAATCTTCACGCAAAAGTCCCTGCATAACAATTTCGTTGGGGCCTGCGACTCCCACATCTTCAACAAAATCTCCAAGCCTTGAAGATTCTTCATCTCCTACAGGCATTTCAAGCGAAAGAGGAACCTGTGAAATCTTTATAACTTCCCTAACTTTATCTTTGGACATTCGAGCATATTTTGCTATTTCTCCCTCTGTAGGTTTGCGCCCCAGTTTTTGCAACAGCTGCCTGCTGGTTTTACGCAAACGGTTTATTGTTTCTACCATATGCACGGGAATTCGGATAGTGCGAGCCTGATCCGCGATAGCGCGTGTTATTGCCTGCCTTATCCACCATGTCGCATAGGTTGAAAATTTATATCCTTTTTTATGATCAAACTTTTCTACCGCGCGAATCAATCCAAGATTCCCTTCCTGGACAAGATCAAGAAAGAGCATGCCGCGGCCAGTATATTTTTTTGCAATTGAAACAACAAGCCTCAGGTTTGAATTGACAAGTTTGTGCTTTGCGGCGCGGACGCCGAGTAACACCTTTTTTGCCAATGATACTTCTTCTTCACCGGTTAAAAGGGGGAACCTTCCTATTTCACGCAGGTACATTCTGACGGTATCATCCACGCCAATCCCCTGCATCTCCGTTATGTTTCCATTGGCTCCGTCCACTTTTTTTTCTGCCCTTGGTTTGCGTTCGGTAATCTTAAAGCCATTTGAAAGAAGCTGCTCGATTTCATCGAGATTTTTTTCAGGCTCCGGGTAGATTGCCAATAACTCATCAGGTGTGATATAGTTTTTTCTACCAAACCTTAGATTTTCAATTATTGTTTTTTTATCTATCACTTTTTGCCTCCTTAATATCTATCGAATCAACATTCTTAAAATTTCATTTAAATATAATTGCCTTTTCTTTAACTCGTTAACTGTTTCTTCTTCGCCATTTTTTTCTGCCATTAAAAGAGATTCCCTAATAAACCCCATCTCATTTTGTATGGTGAAAGCTTTAATTGAGCTTATGCAATCCTTCAGCATCTGATCTTTATTGCTCAAGGGCTCTTCGCTTAAAGCAATCTCTCTTAAAACTTTCGCGTCACTCTCATTATTAATAGATGACAGTATATCATTGTTTTTGATTGTCCAGATTTGTTCGAAAATGCCTTTATATTGATTAAAATCATTAAGAGTTAATTCTTCTTTTATTTTAGACAAAGCTTCATCCCATTCCAGTATCAATTTCAATATTTTTTTTTCGGCTTCTTTGACTTTTGAGGGAGCTTTTGGTATTGCTCTCTTTAAGTTACTACCTCCTTTTTGATAATTATTCCGGCTGTTAATCGCGGCCGTAATTTCTTCCACCGGTAAATTTAATAATTTTGCGGCAAATTTCGCGTATTCACTTTGCAGCAGGTTGTCTTTTTCTTTTGATAAAAACTGCGCGATTTCATACGCGGCCTTAACCTTATCTTCGATTTCTTTTATGTTAAATCGGCCCAAAACCCTTTTTATTTTAAATTCAGTTGCCGGAATTGATGTTTGAACGCTTTTTATGAAAGCTTCTTTTCCCAATTTTTTTATTATCTCATCAGGATCTTTCCCTCCTTGACAGGATGCGATCCTGACGCTTATTCCGGCTTCTTCCAGGATTTCCTGTGCTCTTTCGCTGGCAGAAAGCCCCGCCGCATCTGAATCAAAAGCCAATACAACAACTTTTGTAAACCTGCTCAACAGTTTTGCCTGTGTTGAAGTTACTGCTGTGCCTAATGGAGCAATGGAATTATCTAGGCCTATTTCGCAACAGGCAATTGTATCCATGTATCCTTCCACAAGCAGCGCAAATTTTTGTCTTTTTATAAAATCTTTTGCCTTGCCTAAATTATAGAGGTTAGCTCCCTTATTAAAAATTGCTGATTCCGGAGAGTTTAAATATTTGGGCTCTTCATTGTTTACAGCTCTCCCCCCAAACCCTATAACCCTGTTTTGCTGGTCCATTATGGGAAACATCAATCGATTGCGAAATCTGTCATAATAACCGCTGCCTGACTGCTTTTTTAAGATAAGTCCCGCAGCTTCAATATCTTCTATTTTGGCCCCTTTTTCCAAAAGAAAATTAAGCAGATTGTCCCATCCATCCCGTGCGAATCCCAGCCTGAAAGATTTTGGATCGGAAATTTTTCGCTCATCAAGATATTCTTTAATCTTATCGAGACTGCCTTCATAAAACTTGCAAGCAAGCTCCATAATGGTAAAAAGTTTATTTGTTGCTTGAGACGCGGAATTTTGTGCTTTTGCGAATTGTCCTGCTTCTATTGGGATCCCCGCTTTGTCAGCCGCAATTTTTAAAGCTTCTCCAAAGCTTATGTTTTCCATTTCCATAAGGAAGCTGAAAACGTTTCCACCTTTGCCGCAGCCAAAACAGTGATAGAGCCCTTTTTCTTGTGAAACAGTAAAAGAGGGTGTTTTTTCCGAATGGAACGGACATAATCCCATATGGTTTTTCCCGCGTTTTCGCAAAGAAGGGACATACGATGAGATGACGTCCACAATATCGAGCTTCTCTCGTAGCTCATCAATTTTTTCTTTTGGGATCATCAGTTGTTTTTCCACTCGCTTGGTACAAAAAGCTCCTGGAATTTGTTGATTGCAAAACGATCCGTCATGCCTGCTATAAAATCGATAGTATGCTGGAGTTGCTTTTCTCTTGGGACGCGTTTTTGGAAATTTTTGTCATAATGAAAATATCTGAACAACTGATGAATAAGATACGGGATCTTTTTCTCTTCTCTTTTTGCTTCCGGATTTGTATAAACGTTTTCATACATAAAATCATATAAATCATTCATTGCTTTATAAATTTTTTTGCTCATTTTTATTTCTGGCTTGTCTTTGCTGTTTTCTATGATATCGGATACCAGCGTATCCAAAATGTTTCTTCCCAAAATTTTCATGGTCTTTTTAGGAAGATCATTTTTATTTAAAATTTTTGCGGCAATAGCGTCTTCTATATCATGTCGTAAGTATGCAAACCTGTCTGATAATCGGACAACTTTTCCCTCAAGTGTTTTGGGCATTGGCTGGTCGCTGCCGTGGCCTCCTATTCCTTCCAGCACTTCTTTGCAAAGATTTAGCCCTTTTCCGTCTTTTTCGAGGATTTCAACAATCCTTAAACTTTGTTCATGATGATAAAATTTTATTCCAAAATTCTTCTCTAAAATTTCACTTAATGCTTCTTCTCCTGAATGGCCAAATGGCGTATGACCCAAATCATGGCTCAAAGCTATTGCTTCTGTCAGATCTTCGTTTAAACAAAGAGCTCTTGAAATTGTTCTTGCAATTTGCGAGACCTCAAGCGTATGTGTGAGCCTTGTCCTGTAATAATCTCCCGCGGGTGATATGAAAACCTGCGTTTTATGTTTTAGTCTTCTAAAGGCTTTGCAATGAATTATTTTATCTCTGTCTTTTTGAAATGCTGTACGGTAATTGCATTCTGTTTCAGTTTTTTTTCTTCCTTCGGTATTGGAAGATAAAGAGGCAAAGGGAGAAAGGATCACTTTCTCCCTTTTTTCAATTTCTTCTCTGATAATCAGGCTATTGTCAACTCCTCAAGACCGCTTGGGCGGCTGCGAGCCTTGCGATTGGAACTCTGTATGGCGAGCAGCTTACATAGTTTAACCCTACATGGTGGCAGAATTCAACTGATTTTGCTTCTCCCCCGTGTTCTCCGCAAATGCCGACTTTAAGGTTCTTATTTGTCTTTCGGCCTTTTTTGACAGCCATTTCAATTAACTGACCAACTCCTTCCTGGTCAAGCACCTGGAAAGGATCATCTTTGTAAATGCCCATTTCGACATATGCCGGAAGGAATTTTCCTGCGTCATCGCGCGAAAGGCCTAGCGTCATCTGGGTTAAATCGTTTGTACCGCATGAGAAAAATTCCGCGACTTCAGCTATTTTATCAGCAGTTATTGCAGCCCTTGGAATTTCAATCATTGTACCAACCATATAAGCGACTTTTACGCCATATTTTTTCATAACTTCATTTGCTATGCGCCTTATTATGTCAACTTGGTTTTGCAGCTCTTTTACTTCGCCGACAAGCGGGACCATGATTTCAGGTTCAACTTTTATCCCTTTCTTTTTAAGTTCGCAAGCTGCTTCCATAATTGCCCTTGCCTGCATTTCTGTAATTTCAGGATAAATAATTCCCAAACGGCAGCCGCGATGACCCAGCATCGGGTTAAACTCATGGAGAGAGTCAATTTTTTGTTTAATTTTTTCCAGGCTTACTCCCATTTCATCAGCCATATCCTGTTGCTGCGGTGTTTCATGAGGGACAAATTCGTGCAGAGGAGGATCAAGAAGGCGGATTGTAACCGGCAATCCTTTCATAGCTTCAAAAATCCCTAGGAAATCCTCCTTTTGCATAGGAAGAAGCTTTGCCAGTGCTTTCTTTCTGTCTTCTACATCATCAGCTAAAATCATTTCGCGGACAGCTTTGATCCTGTCCCCTTCAAAAAACATGTGTTCTGTTCGGCAAAGGCCAATCCCTTCGGCACCAAAATCTCTTGCGACTTTGGCGTCTTTTGGAGTATCAGCGTTTGTTCTGACTTTTAATCTCCTGATCTTATCTGCCCACTTCATTACAGTTCCAAAATCTCCTGAAACTTCGGGGTTGATGGTAGGAACTTGTCCCTTCATTACCTCTCCGGTACTGCCGTTTAAAGAGACCCAGTCTCCTTCTTTAATAACAGTTCCGCCAACTTCAAATTGTTTTTCTTTGTAGTTGATATTTATCGCGCCGCAGCCTGCGACGCAGCATTTTCCCATGCCTCGGGCAACTACAGCCGCATGAGAAGTCATACCGCCGCGCGCGGTCAATATTCCTTGCGCTGCATCCATTCCGCCGATATCTTCAGGGGAAGTTTCAATCCTTATAAGAATGACTTTCTTCCCGTCTTTTGCCAGTGCTTCGGCTTCATCGGCGTGAAAAATTGCCTGTCCTGTTGCGGCTCCGGGGGAGGCGGGAAGTCCTTTTGCAATAACTTCTTTTTTTGCTTTTGGGTCAAACATGGGGTGAAGAAGTTGGTCTAACTGGTCGGGAGAAATTCTCATAAGCGCTGTTTTTTGATCAATCAATTTTTCTTGCACCATGTCTACCGCAATTTTAAGGGCGGCGGCGGCTGTTCTTTTTCCTGTTCTTGTCTGAAGCATCCAAAGTTTCCCTTTTTGGATTGTAAACTCAATATCCTGCATTTCTTTATAATGCTTTTCAAGTTTTTTGTAGATAGCTTCAAGAGTTTTATATGGCGTTGGCATTACATCTTCCAATGTTTTTTGGTCAGCGGAAGATTTTGTCGATTTGTTTATCGGTTGGGGAGTTCTGATCCCCGCGACAACGTCTTCTCCCTGCGCGTTAATCAAATATTCTCCGTAAAATTTTCTTTCTCCTGTTGCGGGATTTCTTGTAAAGGCAACTCCGGTTCCGGAATCGTCGCCCATATTTCCAAAAACCATTGCCTGCACATTAACAGCTGTTCCCCAATCATGAGGAATCTTGTTGATATTTCTGTATTTTATAGCCCTATCTCCCATCCATGAGCCAAATACCGCTTCAACTGCTCCCCAAAGCTGTTTCCATGGGTCTTCAGGGAAATTAATTCCTTTTCTTTCTTTGATGGCTGATTTAAAACGTTTTACTAATTCTTTTAAATCTTCTGTCGCAAGCTCAAGATCGAGCTTTACGCCTTTTTCTTCTTTTACTTTATCCATTATCTCTTCGAAAGGATCGATATCTGTTTTTGTTTGAGGCTTAAGACCAAGAACGACATCTCCATACATTTGGACAAACCTTCTGTAAGAATCCCAAGCAAACCTTTCATTCCCAGACATTTCAACTAATCCTAAAACGGTTTCGTCGTTTAACCCTAGGTTTAAAACAGTATCCATCATTCCAGGCATCGATATTCTTGCGCCGGAACGGACAGAAACAAGGAGAGGATTTTTCTTGTCTCCAAATTTCGCTCCCATTGTAGCTTCAATATGCTTAATCCCTTCTTTTATTTGGGCATCAAGCTCTTTTGGATATTTGCGGTTCATTTTATAATAAACCGTGCACATCTCTGTGGTAATTGTAAATCCTGCCGGCACTGGGATTCCAAGTGATCCCATTTCTGCAAGATTTGCCCCTTTACCACCGAGGAGGTTTTTCATTTTTGCGTCACCGTCTGTCTTCTTCCCGCCGAACCTATAAATATACTTTGTGTTCTTTCCCGATTTCTTTGCCATTTTTACTACATCTCCTTTTATACATCAATACTAATTAACTTTTACCAGAAGCGCTCCTTTCTTAATATATTATTAAAATAAATTTTGATTATAATTCTCTGCCGATAAAATACAAGTTTATCATGAAGGAAAGCTTAGTTTCAAGAGAAGCGCTGGAAGTTAAGTGTGAGTAGTTAGTATTTAGCTCTAAGTAATTTGTAATTAGCAATTGTAATTTGTATTTGGTTTTTACAAATTACAAAATACTAACTACAAACCACAAAAACTGGAGCCGAGGGGGATTGAACCCCTGACCTCTTGACTGCCAGTCAAGCGTTCTCCCAGCTGAACTACGGCCCCGTATAACCTAAAACCATTAACAGATGACTTATAACAAAATCATTAATGGTATATAATAGCTTTCTTTCCCCACAATTCTTCAAGATTATAGTAACTTCGTTCTTTTTCAAGCATTATGTGGACAATGACCTCTCCTAAATCAAAGATTATCCATCCTGACTTTGTACTCCCTTCCCATAAAAAATCCTTAATCCCTGCTTTTTTTAGTTGGGATTCTATCTCTCTTGCAATGGCTTTAACATGTGGATCTGCATCCCCCGATACCACAATCATATAATCGGTCATTCGATCCAGAAAACTTAAATCCAGGGTGATTGGATTTATTGCTTTTTTATCTTCAGCCCACTTTATTATAAGTGATAAAAGCTTTTCAGTCGATATGTTTTTTGACATATTTTTTGTGCAAGTTTATTATAAACTTATAATAAAAATTCCTCTACAGATTCTTTGATTTTTTCGGGGAATGGTTCCATGTAATATATTCCGTTTATTATATCATCATAACCTGGAAGCGATGTCATCTTTATTTCGCCGTAGTCATAAATTTTTCTCATGTTAAGAGCTAATCCCATAATTTGTTTTGTAGAAAGATTTGTGTCAAGACAACTGAAAAGTTTTAATATCAGTTGTGGAGATTTCATAAAGTTTTGCTTGCTTGTAAGTTGTTTGGCAAACGATCTTACAAATTCTTGCTGTCTTTTAATCCTTTGTAGGTCTCCGCCGTCTGATCTGTACCTAAGATACAAAACAGCATCTTTCCCTGAAAGTTTTTGTAGCCCCGGTTTTAAATCTACAAAAAGATTTTGTGAATGGTCAACATAGTACATTCTTTTCTCAACGTTTATTTCAACCCCGCCTATTTCATCTATTATTGTTTTTAAACCCGGGAAATTAATTGCTATATAAAAAGGAATCTTTACATTTAAAAATTGTTCTACAGTTGATTTTGCAAGGGAGACCCCTCCATATGCAAAAGCGTGGTTTATTTTGTCGTTCCCTCTTGCGGGAATATTTACTCTTAGGTCTCTTGGTATGGAAATTATTCCTATTTTGTTTTTTGACGGGTCAATATTTACTACCATCATTGTATCGGATCTTTTAGCGTAGCCTTCCTGATCAATCCCCAAAATTAAAATGTTTGTTTTTCCGAGAAGTTTTTCTCCGGGCATTAAAGTTAACATGGTTTCAAAAAGCATAAATTTTGAAAATAGTGCGACACCCAAACCGAGGAGGGACGATAAAAAAACGACCAAGAATATTAAAACCCCTATAAAAATTTTTCTTAAAATATCCTTGTGTTTTTTTGGGGTGTTGGGATTAGATTTTTTATCAAAAGTTTCTTCTTTTTTGTATATTTTTTTTATAAGATCAAACCCAGGATCATTATTTTTTTCATTCATTTGTTTTCAAATAATAATTGCGAGTTTTTACAGTTTCGCAGGCAATTGGAAGTTTTTGAAGGAGAAGATCTCTTATCATTGAGCTTGTGCATTTAAATATTGCTTTATCCATATTTTTGAAGGATAACTCTCTGATTGCTTCTATCCCTTTGTATTTTCTTTCTGGTTCTGTATGATCGGCCAAGTATATAATCTTTTCAAGAAGGGACATCTTTTTTGATCCTACAGTATGTTTTTTAATGGCCAGTAAAATTGACTTCTTTTGTACGCCAAATTTCTTTCTTGATAAAACAAAACTTAAATTTGCATGAATTGTGCCAGGATGAGCTTTTTCTTCTGAATTTATCGGAATCTTTAACTTTTTTGCTTCTGTAAGTATTTTTTCTTTTGAGACATATTTCCCGCAATCGTGCAAAAGGCCCGCAATAGATGCGTCCTCTACATTTGCTTTGTGTATTTTTGCCAGCTTAATAGCGGTTTTTTGGACTCTTACGGAATGAGCAAAACGGAGCGGAGAAAGCCATTTTTTTAATTTTTTTTTAATCTTTTCTTCATCCATTTTTTTCTTTTCTTTTAGCTTCGTTAATATTGATTGTTCTTCCTCCTAAAGTAGCTCCATTTAAATTTGTCATGATTTTTTCGGCATGCTCATCATTTACCTCAACAAAACCATATCCTTTAGATCTGCCGGTCTCTTTTTCTTTTATTATGCGTGCGGCAATAACTGGCGCATGTGGTTCGATAAAAGAGCTCAACTCTTCTTCATTTGTTTTCCACGGCAAGTTGCCGAAATATAGCGTTTTTGCCATTTTTTCACCTGCCTCTCTTTTTTAAATAATAAGACTTGGAGCCACGGTTAAAACAATAATTTTCTTTCAATTTAGAACTTTTAAATGATAACGTATGCCGCAATGCTTTGTCAAGAATTTGGAATAACTGAACCCCGATTTCCTAATCGGGGTGAATAATCGGGGCTAATACTTTTCTTTCTACAATCTCATATAAATGATATAATTATTGCCAATGAAAAAAACAGGATTAATAGGATATCCTTTAGGGCATAGTATCTCTCCTGCAATGCACAATGCTGCTTTTAAAGCTTTGGGAATAGATGCTGAGTATTCTCTTTACGAAGTTCGTCCTGAGGAATTAGGAGATGAAGTTGATGATTTCAGAGGGAATGATTATCTGGGTTTTAACGTTACTGTTCCTTATAAATGTGATTTAATGAGATATGTTGATGATGTTACTAAATTGGCCGATCTTATAGGGGCCATAAATACTGTTGTAAATCGTGATGACAAACTCATAGGTTATAATACAGATGGGCCTGCTTTTATTCAATCTTTGAATGAAGACGGAAATTTTGATCCAAAAGATAAAATTGCTGTTGTGTTGGGTGCTGGTGGAGCTGGGCGGGCAGTCTCTGTCATGCTTGCCGAATCTAAAGCTAAAAAAATAATTATTTCTGATGTTATTTCTGAAAAAGCTGAGGAGCTTGCAGGTTATATTAACGCTGAGTTGCATTGCAAATGTAAATTTATCCCTATTGACGGGATAGGAGGGATAATAAAAGAGGCTCAGCTTTTAGTAAATTCGTCTCCGATTGGAATGTATCCAAAAGTTGAAGAGATCCCTCTCCCTTACGATTGCGAATTGCATTCCCATTTAGTTGTATATGATCTTGTTTACAATCCAAGAGAGTCACGGCTTCTTAAAAAAGCTAAAGAGGCTGGCGCAAAAGCTATTTCAGGGCTTGGAATGTTGGTTAGACAAGGCGCGCTTGCTTTTTCTATATTTACTGACGAAGAACCCCCCATTGAAATTATGTGGGAAGCTGCTGAAAAAGCCTTGATAAACCGATAATCTCCTTCTCTTTTTTGAAATCTGTCCCTTTTTCACCTTGATTATTCATACTCGAGTAATGTTTGACAATTTGTTGGTTATTGATTCTGACGTGAACCCCGATTCTCCTAATCGGGGTGAATAATCGGGGTTCACGGGGCGTGTTGCGAAATTAGGCTTAGCCTTTGTAAAAACAAGTTAGTTCTGACGATTTTTTAAACATTTTTGACGAATACCCGCCTTGTAATACCAAATAATTCCTTGGTATGAAAATTGCTAGTAAATATTTGAAGTCACAAATTGCGACCTCAAGTTGGAGCAGGAGAAGAATCTTATGGCGTCGCCTGAAAAGCCAAAAACAAAAATAGGATTTATAAAATGAAAAATTTAATACCCGTGGAAAGAATAGAAAACAAAATTTATTTAATAAGAAATCAAAAAGTAATATTTGATTTCGATTTGGCAGAATTCTATGAAGTTCCTACTAAAAGATTAAATGAACAGGTTAAGCGAAACTTGGACAGATTCCCCGATGATTTTATGTTTCAACTTACTGAAGATGAGTGTGCGGTCTTATTATCTTCGGCGTTTGTTGTAAGTGATAAAGAAAGGGATAAATTGAGGTCGCAATTTGCGACCTCAAAAAAAGGAGGAAGACGATATTTGCCATATGCCTTTACTGAACAGGGAATTGCAATGCTCTCTTCAGTATTGAAAAGTAAAAGAGCAGTCCAGATGAATATATTCATAATGAGAGCTTTTGTGAAATTAAGGGAAGTTTTAGCCACGCATAAAGACCTTGTCCAGAAGTTTAAAAAACTTGAGATGAGAATAGGTAAGCACGATAGAGAGATAATAATTATATTTGACGCAATCAGAAAGCTTATGGCGCCGTCTGAAAAGCCAAAAACAAAAATAGGATTTATAAAATGAAAAATTTAATACCTGTGGAAAGAATAGAAAACAAAATTTATTTAATAAGAGGACAGAGGGTTATGTTGGATAAAGACATTGCTAATCTTTATGGAATTAAAACTTTTGTTCTCAATCAAGCAGTAAAAAGAAATTTAAAAAGATTCCCTTCTGACTTTATGTTTAAATTAGGCAAGATTGAGGCAGAATGGCTGGTATCACAAAATGTGATACCACACAAAAAATATTTTGGCGGACATTTGCCGTATGTTTTTTCAGAAAACGGAGTTGCAATGCTTTCTTCTGTTTTAAAGAGTGAAAAGGCTGTTGAAGTAAATATTCAAATAATGAGGACATTCACAAAATTAAGAAATATATTGTCCGAAAGCAAGGAGCTATCCACAAAACTTGAAAAATTAGAAGAAAGGATTAATTCTCATGACAAAGAGATAGTAGTTATCTTTGAAGCAATCAGAAGACTTATGGCGCTGCCTGAAAAGCCAAAAACAAAAATAGGATTTATAAGCCCCACATCAAAATTCTTTGATAGTGAGGGCAAAAGAATAAAACTTAAATTAATCATCTTGATTTTATTATTTCCGTTTTTTCTTTCAGCCTGCAATCCTTCCGATTCGCAGGTTGATGACAAAGAGAAAAAGAGAGAGGCTCTTAACCAGGAAAATGAGATAGTTGTTGATCAACCGTCAGAAGAGACTGTTTCTCAAAAACCGGTGTTTTTGTATTCTAAACAGATGGGGAATATTATCTCTTTAAAGAGCGAGCCAGTTGAAACACTTCTCGGGTTTGCCCGTGTTGCTGGGGTTATATACGGCACTCCCTCCAGGGCTCTCATCGAAATAGGTGGTAAGGGGGCTTTGGTCGCTAGGGGGGAAGATATTGGCCCGTATAAGGTTGAAAGAATTTCTGAAAAGGAGGTTATTTTATGTTTGGGGAAATAAAAGATCACAATGGGGCTGCGATTAATTACATCTTTACCTTAATAACCTCCTTCTTTATAATTATTTTTTTGTTGATGGGGAATTGTTTTGCGGAAGATATAATTAGAAAAATTGATTTTGATAATGCTAATGTTTTGGATGTTGTAGGAGCGCTTGCTCTTCAGGCAGGATTGGATATTGTTCTTCCATCAGATCCATCCTCGCAGAAAAAGGTAACTCTTCATCTAAGAAATGTTAATCCTTCTGAAGCAATAGATTATATTTTAAAGACAAACGGATTTACTTGTGAAAAGAAAGGAAATTCAATACTTGTATCAACCCTCCCTCAAGATTTGTCACAAACAGGATATGAACGGGTTTACGGGGCTATTGAATTAAAATACCTATCTGCTGATAAAGTTTCTACCATCTTAAACAAGATACTTCCCAATCTCTCTGTTATCGTGGGGGGGATGTCTAATCGTTTAATAGTAGGAGGGAAGGAGAGCGAGGTTTCTGATGCAAAAAGACTTATCCAGAAAATAGATCTCCCTGTTCCCCAGATATTGCTTGAAGGGCAGGTTGTAGAGATATCGAAAAGCGATTCCGTACGAATGGGGGTTGATTACAATAATGGAATTTTTAGATTTATAAATGAAGATTGTGAGGATATAAGGAGTACAATTAACGCTTTAATATCAAAAGGTGAAGCCCATGTTGTAGCTTCTCCTCGAATTGCGACACTTGATAACTGTGAGGCTGTAATAAATATAGGGAGCCGAATCCCTTATGCTGTACCGGTCTCTTCGACCTCTACCTCTACTCAATGGACGATAGAATATATAGATGCGGGAGTAAAACTTAAAATTACCCCTCAGCTTGGAAAAGATTCCCAAATTGTAATGACTCTTGCGCCTGAGGTCTCTTCAATCTCTGAGTGGAGGACTACCCCGGCAGGAGAATTTCCTGTAATTTCGACGCGCAACGCATCTGCGACACTCAAAACCAAAAATGGGGAGATGATTGTTGTTGGCGGGCTCGATTCAGAAACAGAAAGGACAAATGTTGCAAAAGTTCCTATTTTGGGTCAAATACCAATTTTGGGATTATTGTTTCAAAACAAAACAGTTGAGAAAGCAAAGACAGAGATTGTGTTTATGATAACACCGTATGTGATTTAGGTTTGTATGTCGCAAATTTTTATCAAGAGCCTGATAGCCTTAAACTGCTTGCGATATTCGCGTTCTTCACCCCGATTATCCTAATCGGGGTTCATAAGGCATAGAGATGTTTTTTACAAAACACCTTTAGTTGAAGGGATCCCCTTTTTCCGCGGATTGATCTTACATGCATTGGAGAGGGCTACTCCAAATGCCTTGAAAAGCGATTCAATTTTATGGTGTGTATTTTTCCCGCGAATAAGGTCGATATGCAGGGAAATCCCGGCCTTATAAACAAACGATTCGAAAAATTCGCGGAGCATTTCAGGATCTAAAACAAGGTTGATATTCTTTTTTTTGAATTTTGCGAGCAATATTTCCGGCTCAAACTTAACTTTATAGGTTAAATGTGGCCTGCCGCTTATGTCAATTGCCGCTTTGATATCAGACAGCGATTCGTCCATAGGGATTATCGCGTGCCCGTATCTCTCAATCTGTTTTTTATTGCCAAGCGCTTTGGCGAAAGCCTCTCCGAGGCAAATCCCAGTATCTTCAAAGAGATGATGTATGTCTACATCTATATCTCCTGTCGCTTTGAGAGCTATGTCAAAAAGGCCGTGTTTGGCAAAGAGGGTAAACATGTGAGAGAGAAAGGGGATAGGGTAATCGATTTTACTTTTGCCGGTTCCGTCAATCGTAAGTTTTAGGCTGATATCGGTTTCTTTGGTTTTTCGTTTTATTGTAGCGGATCGTTTTTTCATGATTACCCCTTTTTACTTATATTTATTTCTTGAGAAACCATTTGTTTTACGGCTCTTTCGAGCAATTGTTTATTTGGCAATGATAATTTGTATTTTGAAGCAAATAGTTTATTTGAGATGCCACCTAAAGCAAATTCTACAAGCACATGATCTTTTTCCGCACCTAAAACTATGCCTATTGGTTCGTTGTCATCTTTTGCCATCTCTTCTTTATTGAAGTAATTTAGATATAAATTCATTTGTCCTATATCTTGGTGTGTTACATTTCCAACTTTTAGGTCTATCAATACAAAACATTTTAATATTCGATGATAAAACACAAGGTCTACATAAAAATGTTTATTGGCTAAAGATATTCTAAATTGTCTGGCGACAAAAGAAAAGCCTTGTCCTAATTCGAGAAGAAAATTCTGCATGTTATCTATTATTTTTTCTTCAAGTTCTTTTTCTGAAAACTTATAATCTTGAGGGAGACCTAGAAACTCCAGTACATAAGGATCTTTTACTATGTCTTCTGCTTTTTCTATCTCTTGTCCTTTTTGTGCGAGCTTTAGTACTCCTTTTTTATCCTTACTAAGAGCTAGTCTTTCAAACAGCATTGAGTTTATCTGACGGTCAAGCTCTCTTGTGCTCCATTTTTGGATAATACATTCTTTTTCATAAAAAGAACGAGCTAACACATCACTTACTGAAATTAATGATACAATATGCGTCCAAGACAAAAATCCAGGCATTGACTGGATTTTTGGATATGCAAGATAAAATCTTCTAAAATTAAATACATTAGATCTGCTAAAACCTTTGCCATGATTTTTTCTTAAATCGTAGGATATTTTATCTAATAATTGTGAGCCATAATCTGCTTTTTCGTTGGTTTTTTGCTCATAAGTTACGATATGCTCTCCTATTTCCCAATAAGTTTTTACTAAAAAAGTATTTATTTGACGGAAAACATGACTTCTGGCTCTTTTTAAGAGAGAGTCTATTGAATTTAATAAGGTTTTATAGGGTTTTTCTTTTATTTTTTTAGTAATTAATAATCGTTTTTTCATATTATATTAAGGTTCAAGGCTTCGATGTGTTGAGGGATCAAGAAAATCAAAAAATGAAAACTCGAAACCTTTACCCCGATTATTCACCCCAGAATCAATAACTAACAAATTGTCAAACATTACTTACGGGGTGAATAATCGGGGTTTATATAATTTTATCATTAAGTTGAGGGGAAAAATAGCTGAAATTTTTGTGGAGGTGGAAGGATAAAGGATAAAGAATAAAAAAGGAGATGGATATAATGACATTAGTACGAGCAGGAGGGGCTACAGCAGGGAGAGTTTCGGGTTATGCATCAGTGCTTGGTATTCTTTATAGAGGGCGCTATGAAAGCATAAAAATTTCTAGTCGAAATATTACTCCGAAATTATGGTGTGGAGAGTATAAAACAGGGGTAAAAGCCCAAACACTTTTACTTGAAACAAGAAGTATATTGGCTTTAAGTAGAAATGTTTCAGATTATAATATTTTGTCTTGTCTTTATAAAGAACGTTTTTCCAGTAATGATAGAAACTTTCTTAGGGATTACTTTCAAACTTGTCCTCGTCCCTGGTTGAGAGTGTTTTATAGTGATGATTATTCCAGACATTTAAGTGTGGAACCTCATGCTCATCAAAGGGGTCGGTTTGTTGTTGACCTGCTTGCATTTTTTATAAGCAACGGGATTAATGTCACATCTTTACATGATAGAGAAAAAATAAAACTTCTTAAAGCTGTTTCAGACGCAGAAATTACGAATGTGGTTTATGATAAGGCTACATGTGAGCATGCTGTAAAAAGAGATTCTTATGGAAGTTTCTCAGCTACTGTGGCAGAGCTGTATGGAGAAAAAATAAATACTTATTTAAGCAAGCTTGTTGCTGATATGAACCGTGTTTTGAATGGTTCGGGGCATATAGTTTTGACGGATTAGGCTACAACTTTACCCCGATTATGATAATTGGGGTTTATTTAAATATTTTTCAGCTTTGTCTGACAATTTAATGCCGTTGTTCTTGAAATATTGCAGGACTTTTTTTAGGTTCTCGACATTTAGTAAATTAGCGGAAAAAGAAAATGGGGAATCGGCGAAATTAAATCTTATATTTTTTATTCCAATTAATTCATAACAGTCGATGCTCTCTATCTGATCAAGGTTTTTTTTGTGTTTAAGGATAACCCTGTATTCTATTTTGTCGGGAAATATTTTTAAAAAAGGATTGAAAGTGTTGCGCGCTATTGCCCAATAAGGGATATCTTTAATTCCGGTATAAGCTCCAATTATAGGAATCTGCAGCCCTTCCGGAGATAAATTTTCTATAGGCTGAATTTGAACTAAAGCCGGTTTAAATATTTTTTTGTATAACAGAAACAAAATCAAAGGGACTGTAATTAAATTGAATATAAAAACTATTATTACAATAATGGTAATGTCTATATTTTCCATAAAAAGCTCCTTTAAAATAATTTTTCCGCAGTAAAAAGCTCTTTTTTCGCAACAAGACCTAAATGCTCATATGCTAGGGCTGTGGCAACTCTGCCCCTTGGAGTTCTGTTAATAAAACCTATCTGCATTAAGTACGGTTCGTAAATGTCTTCTATTGTATCTGTCTCCTCGGCTATTGAGGCGGCAAGGGTTGAAACTCCGACTGGCCCCCCTTCATATTTTTCTATAATTGTTTGCAAAAGTTTTCTATCTATACTGTCTAGCCCCAGATTGTCTATTCCAAGACTGTCTAGGGCCTCATGAGCAATATTTATCGTTATTATTCCGTCCGCCTTAACCTGCGCAAAGTCACGGACGCGGCGCAACAGCCTATTTGCGATGCGAGGAGTTCCTCTAGCCCTCCTTGCAATCTCTTTTGCGCCATCAGGTTGTATTTGGATTTCCAAAACCTTTGCCGCGCGCATAATTATCTTTTCAAGTTCTGATGACTTGTAAAATTCAAGTCTTCCTAACATTCCAAACCTGTCACGAAGAGGAGAGGATAAAAGTCCAGCTCTTGTTGTAGCCCCAATCAGAGTAAATTTTGGAAGTTCAAGTCGTATGCTCCTTGCGCTTGGGCCTTTACCAATGACAATATCAAGTGCAAAATCTTCCATAGCCGGATACAAGACTTCCTCCACAACCTTGTTTAATCTGTGGATTTCATCTATAAATAAGATATCAAATTCTTTAAGATTGGTTAAAATCGCAGCCAGGTCTCCTGCGCGCTCAATCGCAGGCCCTGATGTCACTTTGATTTCAACTCCCATCTCTTGCGAGATGATATGGGCGAGTGTTGTTTTCCCAAGCCCCGGCGGGCCATAAAATAGAGTATGCTCCAAATGCTCACCCCTGTTTTTAGCTGCCGAAATTGCGATTGTGAGGTTTTCTTTAAGCTTCTTTTGTCCGATAAAAGAATCGAGCCTTTTGGGACGGATTGAGCTTTTGTCTAAGTCTTCTTCTCTTTTATCTAAAGATACAATTCTTGCTTCTTCAGTCATAAATCCTCTTGTATTGATAATAGCTTCCCATTACTTTTTGGACATAATAGCGTGTTTCACGGATAGGTATTTTTTGCACAAATTCGTCAATGTCTAACTTTCCCATATCTCCGCCATACCATTCATTTATCCATTTTTTTACCCTCGCAGGGCCACCATTATATCCTGCCAAAGCCAAAGAGAGATTTCCATCAAATCGTTTAATTAAGTTTGACAAATAATAGGTTCCCATTTCTATATTAAGTCCCGTTTCATACATTTTTCCTCGAGAAAAAGGGCTTATTTCAAGCTGTTTTGCAATTATATTCCCTGTTGAAGGAATTATTTGCATAAGTCCATGGGCCCTGGAACTTGACAATGCTTTTGGGTTAAATCTGCTCTCTTCTCTTATCACAGCAAGGGTAAGATATGGGTCTACACCATACTTGTTTGATGATGCTACCACTTTTTCCCAAAAACCTTTTGGATATGCGATTTGCCAAATATCTTCGGACAAACTGTCAGCATTTCCAGCCAAAATGGCGTTTGAAACTCTTTTTTCCACATATTTCAAAGGGGTTGAAACCTCCCCTGATTTTTGCATTATTTTTGCAAGACTGTATTGTGCCGACTCTTTTTCAAGCCCGTCCGTGTGAGATAAAATATATTTTGCCTCTTGTGCCGCAAACTTTGTAAGTCCAGCGTCTATCAGCATTTTGTATCTTTGTATGGAATCGGAGATCTCCTTCTCACCCAAAAGATGATTATTCCTTTCCTGCCAGTTGTCCATAATTTCTGTAAGTTCGTCTTCTTCGATATCTTCATCGGTTAAAATTTTCTCTTTCCCGTTTTTCTCTTTATTAAATGAAGATTCAGGGGATTTGTATCCAAGTTCGGTTAATTTTTCTTTTGCTCTGTACGCCTGGTATGTATGATCAAACCTTTGTGCCAGATAGTAATAAATTCCCGCAGCGTCTTTTGGGTGACCGAGTTTTTCTGCCAACTTTCCCCACCAGAACAAACATTGTGGAGTTTCACTCCCTACAGGATGATTTTTTGCCTGGGAATAAACCAGGTAGGATTTTTCATAGTCTCCCATTTCGTAATAAATATGTCCTGCCCTCAAAATCGCGCCGTCAACATAATAACTGTTTGGATGATTTATAATCAGTTTTAAATAATAATCTAGAGCAGACTTTGGACTGTCATATTTTTCGCAATACATGCCAAGGTAATATAATGATCTGTCTTTATACTTGCTGTTTGGATAGTTATCAATTGATTTTTTGAGCAGGCTTATCGCTTTGGCATATTCTCTTTTTTGACCGTATTTCCTTCCAAGTTTGTACAGTTGCCATGCTTGTGAGGAGTCTAGGATATCCGGATAATATTGTTCCGTGGAAGAGACGATTTTGTCTGATGTACTTTCTATCTCTCCAAGTTTTATTAGAGCTTTTTTAGTGTAAGCATGTTTTGGGTAGTCTTTTGCAAGTCTGCTAAAAAGCTTTGCGGCGCTTTCATAATCTTTCTGCTTATAAAAAGACATCCCTTTTAAATAAAGTTCTTCCGGAGAAGCTTTGAAGTTTAAATTTTTGTCTTTTTCCGAAAGAGTTTTCATCTCTTCGCGAGCCAATTTTGCCGAATAACTTAGAGGATAGTAAAGGTCCGCGCTATTAAAAGCGGCATAAGCGTTTTGCCAATCTTTTTTTCCCTTAAAAATTTCTCCCCTTATAAAAAACATCCTGCTACCCCATGAGCCATTGGGAAACAAATCGATGTAATTTTTTGTCTGGGTTAACGCATAATCGTCCCTATTCCCTTTAAAGTAACTCTCTGCAAGATAGTAGTTTGCGTCTTCAAAAAGAAGGCTCTCTTTGTATTTTTGAATAAAATCGGCAAATTCAAAAGCGGCACTATCATATTCTTTATTCTGGTAATATGCCTGCGCTAGGCCAAAGAGGGAATAAGGTTTTAAGGGAGCAAAAGATTCTTCAGTGCTGGTTTCCGCCTTAAAGAAGAAATATAAAGCCTCCTTTGGATTCTCTTTATTTAAAAGCTCAAACCCTTGCGCCAGGTCTTGTTCTGTCTGCGCTTCTGCGATCAAGGTTAAACAAAAAAGAAGCATTAAAACGGAGATAAAAAACTTCATTGGATTTAAAATTTTAACACATTTGGAAGAGATATGCTAGAATATTCCTATGCCGGAACTCAGACAAAATCCAGCAACAAAAGAGTGGGTTATAATTGCGACCGAGCGGGCCAGACGCCCCGAAGATTTTCCCCAAAAACCGCCTGAAACAGAAACTCCCGGGCAGATAGAAAAATGTCCATTTTGTGAAGGACATGAGGGTGAGACACCCCCTGAAATATTTGCTTATCGTGCGTATGGAACAGCTCCAAATTCTCCTGGCTGGTGGATTAGGGTTATTCCGAATAAATTTGCGGCTCTTGTTCGTGATGGTTTACCCAAAAGAGAAAAAATAGATCATTTTTTCCGTCGTATGGATGGGGTCGGTGACCACGAAGTTTTGATCGAGCATCCGAAACACGATTTTACAATTGCTACAATGGAGCAGAAACAGGTTGAAGAGGTTTTTTTGGTTTATCGTGAAAGATATTTGGCTTTGTGCAAAGATCCAAAATTTGAGCTCGTAATGATATTTAAAAACCATGGACAGGCAGCGGGGACATCTGTCAGACATCCACATTCGCAGATTATAGCAAGTCCTGTAACTCCCCAGCATTTGCGCCACAAACTTGAAGAGGCGATGAGGTTTTTTGACGACAACGGCGAATGTGTTTACTGTATGATGATCCAAAAAGAACTTGCAGCCAAAGAGCGGATGGTTTTAGAGACGGACAATTTTGTTGCCTTTGAGCCTTTTGCGTCACGTTCTCCCTTTGAGACTTTAATAATTCCTAAAAAACACAGTTCTTCCTTTCAGTTTATAACCGCAGATGAAACAAAAGAACTGGCATATATTGCAAAGACAATCCTTTCCACACTTTATAAGTCACTAAAAGATCCCGATTATAATTATGTGATTCATTCTTCTCCGTGCCACGAGAAGGAGCTTGAATACTATCATTGGCATATTCAAATTTTGCCGAGGATTACGGCGCTTGCCGGATTTGAACTCGGATCCGGTATTTATATAAATACTGTTATACCGGAAAAAGCTGCGGAATTTTTGCGGAATGCATAAAGACTAAAATGCCCATAAAGGTTTAGTATCCTTAGGAAAGAAAATGAACAACTACCTGATTATTTTAGGGCTAGGGATGTGTTTGGGCTTAGTAGGCTTCTACTTAGCATATAAATTCTTATCTAAAAAAAATTCTCTTTCACAGATAGATTACAACTCTAAAGAAGCCGAATCTTTCCTTGAAAAGAGAGGATTTCAAATTATAGAAAAAGGGAGACAATCGTCTGTTGTAATTTATGTGGACGGCAAGGGACATTTGGGGAGTGAGAGAGCTGATTTTATAGTTGAAAGAGAGAGAAAGCGTTATGTTGTAAAGGTCGTAAATGAAATAGGAATTGATCCTGTGGAATCTGCTATGCGTAGGAAGTTGGTTGAGTTTTCAAAGCTTTTTCCCGGCCTTGAAATTTTGTTTTTAGATTTAAATGCTGGAGAACTTCATGAAATAAAATTCAAATTCCCAAAATCTGAAAAAGAGATTTTGTTTATGGTTTTCGTGGGGGTATTTATTATTGCTGTTATTAGCGTTATTGTTGTATTATTAATACAGATGGGATTGTTTTGATTTTATGAAAAAAGTGAGTATTGTTTATAAAAAAGAAGATAAATTAATTGCGGGAACTGCGAAGCAGCTTGCACGAGAGCTTCCTTCTGTGTTTCAATTTGTTGCTGACCCCAAAAAGGCCGATTTTATAATAACTTTAGGCGGTGATGGAACTGTTTTACGCGCGGCTCATATTATTTCAGGGCAAAATATTCCATTGTTAGCAGTTCATTTGGGAGGGCTTGGTCTTTTAACTTCGTCTTCCTTGGAAGAACTTCCTTGTGCGTTGGAAAGTATTAAAAATAAAAAATATCAGATAGATTCTAGATTAATGTTAAGGGTTCAAGTTGTTAGAAAAAATAAAATCTTTAAAGAGCTTGTCGCTTTAAATGATGCTGTTGTTTGCAAAAATGATATTGCGCGCATTATAAAACTTAAGGCTTTTCTGGGTGAGGAAAAGTTGGGTGATTATGCTGCAGATGGAGTTATCGCTTCCACTCCGACAGGGTCAACAGCTTACAACTTTGCGGTTAATGGTCCGATTTTGCCCATTCATTCGAAGTCTTATATTTTATCGCCTATTTGTCCCCACAGAGCGACTGATCGTTCAATTGTTCTGGAAGATGACATTACAATTAAAATTGTAAAAGGAAAAGATGTTTTGTTGACTGTTGATGGGCAGCAGACTTTATCATTAACTTCCGATGATGTTGTCAAAATTGGTGTTTCCAAAGAAAAAACAAGTTTTATCCGTTTTAAAAAGTATGATATTTGGCAGCTTTTACGTGATAAGTTGGGGTGGGGTTAAGTTGGTTGCCCATAATGGAGGTTTCCTCCAAAACAAAATAAGGGAGGGGTAGGTGTTGGAGGCGGAGGTTCTTCTTTGGGGAGTTGCGGTTCAGCTAAAAGAGGTTTAGCAAAAGGTGTTTCTACTTCTACGGATTTGATTACGATGCCCCAATTGGATTTTTTAGGGCTTATGCCATCTATTCTATCTGCTAATGCTTTAAGTAATCTTCCTATTTCTAGATCATTTGCTTTGCAAGTCAACCTTAACGTTATCGTCCTTTTTCTTTTTGGTTTGGCAGGGGTTATTGATTCTATTTCTCCAAAGGATTTAATGTTATCAAAAATAGATGCTAAAGCCTCTTTCATGGGGAGTTCTTCTGATCTTGATTTTATTATCAAGCTTATAGTTCTTGTTGGGAGATCTTTTTCTACGCGTTTGAATCTTAGTTGAGGGCTGACAGGTTTTGCTTTAGCCCTTAAAGAGATAGAATGTGCTCCTACTTGCGGCTCATAGGGAGTAAATATCATAAACTTAGTTTTTATTCCTGACAATTAAATCGCTTACAACATCTAAATTGAGTATTTCAGCAAAGTAGACTGGCATTGATATGTTTGGAGCTCCTGTAATTGGGAATGTTGGGAATAAAACAATCTTTCCGAATTTGACCTTTGTTAGTTGTTGAACATAATCTGTGATTAGGTGATTACTGATATACATTATGGCTTTTGATTGATTTTCCATTTTTATCATCCTCTCTTTTGCTAAACAGCTCTGTTGATTTGTTTTCCTGTTTCTATTGGGCTTGCTTCAAATTTTTTTGATAGGATGTCTACAAATTTTCCGGGAGCATCTGCCGTGCTTTTGTTAAATGCTTTAACGCCAAAAATTGCTTGTGCAAATGTCTCTGTTTTCCCTTTTCTGCGTAAGGTGCAAATATCTTTGGCTTCGCTAGGGTTGTTTTGATTTGTTGTTACTGCCATTTTTTGCTCCTTTCACATATATATCGAAATTTTTTTTCATAAATTTCAGCTTAATTTATGATGAAAAATATTTCTGTGGTAAACTTTTTAAAACGTTGCTACAATTAACCCCGATTATCCTAATCGGGGTTAAAATTATAAGAGAATTCTCTTGGGGGAATTTTATATGACACATTATATACAAGTATTAACAACTGTCAAGCATAGGAAAGAGGGAAGAAAAATAGGGAGAAAACTTGTTAATGACAAACTTGCTGCATGCGTTCAGATTTTAGGCCCGATTTCGAGTATATACGAATGGAAAAGTAAACTGGAAGAGACAAAAGAGTGGATATGTGTAATCAAGACGAGGGGAGATCTGTATCAAAAAGTCGAAGCAGCTATAAAAGAGATGCATTCTTATGAGATGCCTGAGATTATAGCAATGCCGATAACCTGCGGAAGCAAGGATTATTTTGATTGGGCAGATAAGTCAACCCTCTAATTTGTGTGTCTAAAATTCAATCATTAGGGTATTGGATGTTTGATTTTATAATAAGTATTCTTTCCTTTGCCAAACTTTGCAATAAGCTCCATTTTTATGAGTTTGGCAAAATCTATATTGCGTGATGCTTTTGATCTTTTTGTTGCTTTAGAATATTCTTTATTTGTGATACTTCCGTTTTCTTCTATATAGTTTAATAGTTTTATTAAGTGTTCTGGCAGCTTTATATCAGGAGTTTTTATCGCTATTTCCAACTCTTTGCCAACCCTTAAAAGCTCATCTATTATCCCGTCTGTAAAATATTCAAGCCATTCCGTAAAATCTATTTTGTCTTTTATGTCATAGTAATTGCCAAAAACGCCTACTTTTTCAAAATATTTTGAAACATTTTTATTGTAATAATTTTCAAAGCTGAATAAATTAAAAGTGTTAAGCCCCATATCTGCGAGAAGGGCTTTTGTAGCAAGCCTCGATGTCCTGCCATTCCCATCTATAAATGGATGAATTATTACAAATTGCTTGTGAAATATGCCGGCAAGAATTAAAGGATCAATAAAGCCTCTGTTTTTTGATACAAATAAAATTAAACCATTTATAAGTTTTCTTACATCTTGCTGATCCGGAGGGAGATATATTGGCCGCTTGAGCCTTGGATCATTTACAAAAACAGGCTCAACCCTTAGCCTGCCGCATCTGTGTTTTTCAATTAAGCCGATAGTTATTTCTTTTTGGATGCTAAGGATGAGCTTTAAATTAAAAACCGCGTTTTTTCTTGTAAGCTCCTCATTTAGTTTTTCAAGGGCATTATTATAATTTAAAACTTCTTTTTCACTGTCTCTTATATTCTTGGGGACAGATTTTAATATTTTTTTAACTTCCGTCAAGGGGAGTGGATTTCCCTCAATACTTGTTGAGGAATAAGAGGATATTTCACGCGCGCTTCTTTCCATTTGAACCAAAACTAATTTTGAAGGCTTTTTAAGATTTGCAGTTGCCGTAAGGCAGGCAATCTTTTTTATGTTGGCCAGCAATTTTTGCGTAATACTATATTTCGGCTTAAACATTAGACGAATATTAGACGAATATTAGACGAATGTCAAGGGGCTGAATTTCTCAGCAAAACCACATTCTCAATGTGCGGCGTATGGGGGAACATGTCGATCGGCTGAGTTTTTTCGATATGATATCCACCTTCTGAAAGCAGATTAATATCTTCTCTCTGAGTGTAAGGATTGCAGGAGACATAAACTATCTCTTTTGGTTTTGCTTCGACAATCTTTTGTAGTACTTTTTTGTGAATGCCTGGCCTTGGAGGATCTAAAATTATCTTGTCGGATTTTAAATCGAGGCTTTTTATAATATCTTCAATCCTCCCTGCTATTGCAGAGAAATTCTCTATATCGTTTAGTTTTGCATTTTCCAAAGAGAGCTTTGCTGCCGCCTCATTTTCTTCTATTCCTGCAACCTCTTTTGCTTTATCGGCCAGAGAAAGACCGATGCTTCCTGTCCCTGAATATAGATCAAAAACTTTTTCATCTCCTTTTAAATTTGCAAATTCTATTATTATTTGAATTAGCTTTTCCGCCTGTCTTGTGTTGGTTTGAAAGAATGATTGGACTGGAATTTTAAACTTTATTCCGTTTAATGATTCCAAAAGATAGTCCTGTCCGATGCTTTTTTGTATTTCACCATAAGACCTGTCGGCAGGGGAGAGGTTGTGGCTCCATGTGATGCCTTGTATGATATCTTTTAATTCTTCCCACAATTCTTCAAGAGGAAATTCACCCTTATCAGAAGTTAAAATGTTAATGACGGTATTTTTTATATTTTTCCCTTCACGGATAACAACGTGCCTCATTATTCCTTCGGGATAGCTTTTTAAATCTCTTGATTTTACAAATTTTCTCAAGCGGTTTACAATTTCATTGCTCTCTTCAGATAGAAGCCAGCATTTTTCTATGTCTAAAGTTTTGTTTTTATCATCTTTTAGTCCGATTAAAAAATCAGGACCGAATGCAAAGTCCATCCTGTTCCTGTAGAAAAATTCTTGGGGGGCGGGGATTATAGGTTCGCAAAAACCAAAAAGTCCTTTTATTTTGGCTTCTTTTATTTTAAGCTGTTCATCATATCTCATCTGTTGCCAAGCGCAACCCCCGCATTCTCCTGCATATTTACATGGGGCTTTATGGCGAAGAGGAGATTCCTTGACGACTTTTTCTATTCTGCCAAGCTTTTTTCTTTTGCTTACAATATAGCCTTCTATCGTATCTCCGGGGTAAGCAAAACGGAAGATTATTCCTTCATGGCTTACTCCTCCCCCTTTTTTATCAATATCTATTATTTCAAACTGCATAATTTCATTATATAATGTAGAGCATGAAACACCAAATGACTGTAAGAATTGTTTATAAAGATACAGACGCGGGTGGGGTTGTCTATTACGCTAATTATTTGGGATTTTTTGAACAGGGGAGGACAGAGTATATTCGCAACCTCGGGTTTTCCCTTAAGGAATATGAGCAGAGAGGAACCTTGTTTGCAGTCGAGCATGTGGATTGCAATTATAATTCGCCGGCTTTTTATGATGACGAAATTGTAATTGAAACGGAAGTTGAAAAGACAACTGGAGCAAGAATTGTATTTTTGCAGAAATGTTTTAGGGGAAATCAGCTACTTGTTACCGCGAGGACTACTTTATTTGCGATGGACGTAAAAAATCTAAGGCCAATGAGAATTCCACAGGAGTTTTTGGATAAGATTGATGGCGTTTACGGTAAGGGATGAACCCTATATTTTACAGATGTTTTCCATTGTTTTATTTTTTGTGTAAATTTGAGATAGGGCCTTCAGGAGAATTTCGTGATGTAGATTTTTAAGAAAATTCGAAACTAATCCCTCCTACACATTGAATCTAAAACTCAAAATATCCCCGTCTTCGACTAAATAATCTCTCCCTTTAAGATGAAATTTGCCGAGCTCTTTTAGCTTTGTTTCAGAGCCTGCTTCTGTAAGATCGTTGTATTTAAACATTTCGGCTTTTACGAACCCCTTTTGAATATCTGTATGAATAGCGGCCCCTGCCTCCGGCGCCAAAGCCCCGCGCCTTACCGTCCATGCCCGCACTTCATCTTCTCCTACAGTGAAGTAAGAAATAAGTCCAAGTCCTTCATATGTTAACCTATTCATTTTGTTTACAGCTGGCTCATCAATCCCAAGCTCTTTCATAAATTCCTGTTGATCGCTTTCAGGAAGATCGGCAATTTCTTTTTCGATTACGACACTTAATGGAATTGCGGGGATATTAAAAGATGATGTTATTTCTTTGCAAAGAGCATCATCTTTGATTTTATCTTCGGAAACATTTAGCGCTATAAAAATCGGTTTTAAGGTATAAAACTGATAAGTTTTTAAAAGTTTCATTTCTTCTTCTGACCAGTTAAGGGTTTTTATATGTTTTTCCTCATCAAGAAGCTTTTTGCATTTGTCCATAAGCTCTTTTTCTTTTTCTCTAGTTGTTGCGAATTTAGTTGACTTATCTTTTGCCATAGTCTCAATCCTTTTTTCCGCTAGAACAAGATCGGCAATTAAAAGATCTGCCAAAAAGTTTGGAATCTCGTTTTTTGCCGATACCTCTTTTACGACAAAGCATATCTCGTCGGCATTTTTCAGATTGTCCATTATAAGTTTTTTTGTGGGACCTTCCATGTCAAGGTTGGGGAGTAGCAGGTATTCAATTTTTACATAAGTTGTCTTTTTGGGGTTGTACATTTGAACAAGTTTGGTAATTCTCGGATCTTTAACATTACATGCTCCAATATGGGGCTCAAGCGGTTTTTCAGTGATTTGAGGGAGGCTGATTCCCGTTATTAAACTAAAAAGCTCTTCTTTTCCTGACTGCGAATTTCCGATTATTGCGGTTTTCATTTGTTAAATTACTTTTTTTCTATGTTTTCCATCTTTCTAATTCTACCATAAAATAAGTTGTAATAGATGATTTTTTTGATCGGATAGTGTCAAGAATGTTGTGTAAATTCTATTTATGTCATTCCTGCGGAAGCAGGAATCTATGTTTTACTAGAGAAATGGATTCTGACTTTCGTCAGAATGACAATTTACACAACTATTTATACACCATCTTTGATCGGTTTTTGGCGGCGTTGAGGTGAGACAAAGAAACTTTCTTGGTGGGGGTGAATAATCCGAGTGTAGGAACTAATCTATCGGATGAAATTTTAATGTTACCGCGCCTTCCATTTTACTGTTGAATTCGTCAAACAGGAGTTCAATTAGTTCTCGAGTAGTTTTTTTAGGTATTAAGCAGGCGAATTCGGAACTTATAAAGCTTGCGGTTGTAACTGTGATTTTTTGTGAAAGCGCTTTCGTGAATTGTAATCCTTCTTCTGTTGTAACTTCTGTGGCGCCGAAAGAAGAGACGATTTTAAAATTTGTTTTAATGTTAGGAGAAGTCTCTTCTGTTTTTAATTTTGTTAGAGTTTCAATGTCATCTGGAGATGGAAACGCAAGATGATATCTTCCAAAAAAGAGGAAAAAGCTTGAGAGCATTTTTTCTTTTATTAATAAGTCAAACATAGCATTTGCAATTTGTTGGGGGGTTGTTGGTTTTGGGGTATAAACTCCACTTACAATAATGGGTTGTTTTTTCAGCATCCTTACGGCCAAGCTAGTTGCATCACTAAAGAGTGTAGATGAGGGATGTATATGATAGAAGGTTATTTCTAAAGTTTCCAGTCGTTGGGCAGGAATAAGATAGACAGTTGCATTTTTATTCCCCTTTTTTGCTGATACATGATACCAGTTGCCTCTATGGTCAAAAAACCATCCTGCCTCTTTGTTGGGCAGTAATAGCGGTGATTTGCATAACAAGTGTAAATCACTTTCCCCTTCTTTCTGGGAACGATTTAAGACATATGGTGTGTTTGCCACAAATAATCTTTGAGCTGAAGTAGCTCTAAACAAAAAATCCCCAGGAGTTGAATTTCTGTTTCCTGGAACATCAGGAAAAGATCTTTTCACAAACTTGTGGAGTTCTTCATAAGATTTTTTACCTAATATTATTTGCATGATATTTTAACCATATCTCCTTGGATTCTATGACATCCCGATCGGATCGGGACAAATAACAATACAGGGAAATCAACATTGATTACCATATAGTTTTTTATCGTTAAAAATCCTTTTGAATTGCAAGTTTTTTTATAATTGCTAGAATTGTCATATGAACAACAAGATACAGATTCTTTCCTCAGATTTGATAAACAAGATTGCTGCTGGCGAAGTAATTGAACGCCCCTCATCTGTCGTAAAAGAGCTTATTGAAAACTCAATAGATGCGGGAGCAACAAAAATTGAAATAGAAATTCAGGAATTTGGCAAAAAACTCATTAGAGTAACAGATAATGGAGCAGGGATGACAGAGAAGGAGATTGAACTTGCTCTACAAAGGCATTCTACAAGTAAGATCTCATCATCAGATGATCTTTTTAATATCAAAACCTTGGGCTTCCGAGGAGAGGCTCTCCCTTCCATTGACAGTGTTTCTCATTTTGCGATTGAACAAAATCCAAACGGCAAGGGATTAACTGCGATTGTAAAGGATCTTTTTTATAATACTCCTGTAAGGCTTAAATTTTTAAAAAGTAAATATACGGAAATGAACCATATTCAAACTGTGGTCTCCAATTTTATTTTGGGGAATCCGTCTGTTTCTTTTAAGTTGATCTCGGATGGAAAGGAACTCCTTTCATCTATTGGAAATGGAAAGCTTCTTGACGCTATTTATACGGTTTTCGGTCTTTCTATTGCCCAAGAGTTGTTGGCTGTTTACCTTTCCCATGCCGAAAGCTTTGGGGTAAATGGCTATGTTTCAAAGCCGACAATAAGCCGTTTAGACAGGAATTTTGAGGTTTTTTTTGTAAATGGAAGAATAGTGAAGAATTTTACAATTTCAAAAGCGTTAGAAAATGCTTACAGCAACTTGATCCCTGGGAATCGTTATCCCATTGCTGTTTTATTTATGACTCTCCCTCTAAATGAAGTTGATGTAAATGTCCACCCGACAAAAAGAGAGGTTAAATTTTTAAAGACAAAAGAAGTTTCTGATAAGGTCAATTTAGCAGTTCAAAAAGCTTTGTCTTGTTATCCTGTGACGACTACAGACCACAGACTACAAACCACAGGATATGGATTACAGGCCACAGACTACGGACTACAGACTTTACAGGGAGATGGGTGGCGACCAAAGATTGCGGACATGTTGTTTGACGTGCAAAGTGGAAATCCCGAGTTTGTGGTATCAGATATCCAGATGTTGATCCCTTTATATCAACATCTTAATACTTATCTGATTTGTACTGACGGAGAAGAGCTTGTGATCCTTGACCAGCATGCTGCTCATGAGAGGATACTTTTTGATAATCTGAATAAAATTCATGAAGGGGAGACAGTTGTTTCTCAAGATTTGTTAATTCCGGAAACCTATGAATTTAATGCCTTGGATGCTTCTGTCTTCGAGGAAAATCTTGGGATATTAAAACAATTGGGATTTCAAATAGAATGTTTTGGAAAAAATACTTATATTATTCGGTCAATCCCTGCTGTTTTGAGCAATATAAACTCCAAAGAACTTTTTACGGACTTAATTTCAGAATTTAAGACCGGCGAGCATAAAACTCAACCTGAAAAACAACGTGATCGCTTAAACAAAATAATGGCTTGCCGAGGAGCCATTAAGGCCGGGGATAAATTAAACCAAGAGGAGATAAACAGACTGATAAAAGATCTTTATAAAACAGAAAATCCTCTTACCTGTCCCCATGGCAGACCTACGATAGTTAGGATCACAAAAGATGATTTAGAGAAAATGTTTGGGAGAAAGTAATTGTTCTTTTATGCTATAATTTTTCAATATACTGTTAACCCCGATTATTCACCCCGATTAGGAAATCGGGGTTTATACTTGGGAAAATTTTCAACACTCTGCTAGAATTCTGTTCGTCTATGAATAATCGGGGTTAAACGAGATTATGAAAAGAATCTAAAGCTTCATTTGATAATCTAGTGATACCAACACAATTTTCTGCTAAAATAAACATATGGTTAACCCAGCTTCAGAAAAAATCTTGTCGGATGTTAAAGTGATTGTTTTGCGCGTTATTTTAAACTACCTGCCACAAAAAAATGTTTTTATCTTTCTTTTTGGCTCTCAAGTAAGCAAAGAGGAATTTAGCGCGTCAGACATAGATGTTGGACTACTTTGTGATGATAAGGTTGACAATAGTATTCTTGTTAAAATAAAAGATGAAATAGCGGAAAAGGTTAGGACTCTTAGACATATTGATCTAATTGACTTTAATACAGTTAATGATAAGCTCTTTTTAGAAAGTGCTTTGAGGAGGATAATAATATGGCACGAAACACCGAAATCGAAAATATATTTGGACAATTTGAAAAAGCGTTTGGGCGTCTGACGGAACTTACGCAAACAGCTGAAAAGTCGGAAGTTAAACGTGACGCTACCATAAAAAGATTTGAATTTACTTATGAACTTTTATGGAAGATGTTTAAAAGAATCGCGACTGTTGAAAAACTCGAAGCTTTTAGCCCTAAAAGTTCTTTTCAAGCGGCTTTTCAACTTGGATTAATCGAGAACGAGCAGTTGTTTTTGGATATTATTGACGCTCGCAATAAAACTTCTCATGTGTATTCAGAGCTGAATGCTAATGAGATATATGATTTTATTCAAGATCATGCGGTTAATGCCTTCAAACAAGTAGCAGCTAAGATTAAAGAAAAATATATCATTGAAATTTGACGCTTTTCTTATGGACAATAAAGAAACTAAAAAAAATGTTTTCTGGCTTGCGATGACCAGCCTTTTTACTGATATTTCTTCTGAAATGATAATGTCTCTTTTGCCGTTGTTTTTAACCGTCCTTGGAGCTTCGCGTGCTGTGGTGGGGCTGATCGAAGGGATTTCCGAAACTACTGCCAGCTTGTTTAAGATAATCTCCGGATGGCTTTCTGATAAATTGGGAGCTCGTAAAGGGTTAGTCGTTTTTGGATACGCATTATCAACTGTTTTTAAGCCTTTCATTGCTCTTGCAAATGTTTGGCATCAGGTTTTATTCGTCAGATTTATTGATAGAGTCGGGAAAGGGGTCCGCAATGCTCCTCGCGATGCCTTGATTGCCGATTCTGTAGAAGAGCATGAAAGAGGAAAATCTTTTGGCTTTCAGCGTGGAATGGATACTTTTGGCGCTGTTATCGGAACGTTCCTGGCGTCAGCATTGCTATTTTTGCTTGGAAAATATACCCATTTAGATGTTTTACATCAATACAGGACAATCTTTTGGCTTTCTATAATTCCGGGAATTTTGGGCGTTTTGTCTGTTTTGTTTATGGTTAAAGAAGTAAAAAAACAGACTGATGATAAAGAAATCTCTTTAATTTCATGGAAATCATTTGATTTGAGTTTTAAGACTTTTATATTTGTATCTGCGATTTTTGAATTCTCTAATTTTAGTTATGCGATTTTTATTCTTCGCGCTTCAAGTTTAGGCGTTATTGTTACCCTAATACCAATTATTTATCTTATGTACAATCTCGTTTACGGATTCCTTTCGCAACCGCTTGGGGCTTTGGCTGATAAGATTGGCAAGAAAACAGTTCTTTTTTGCGGATATGCTCTTTCTGCCATTATGTGTCTGGGTTTTGCTCTTGCGAGCAACCCTCTACATGCATGGATGCTTTTTGCGATATACGGAATTGTCAGCGCTATAACAAACACAACCCCAAGAGCGATGCTGGCAGATTTTGTTTCTCCCAAATTGCGCGGTTCAGCTTATGGCGCTTATTATATGGCGATAGGGTTGGTTGCTCTTCCAACATCCGCAATCGCAGGCCTTTTGTGGGACAATTTTGGGGCCGTCATTGCTTTTTCTTACGGAGCCGTATTGGCTCTTTCTGCCGCGATTCTTGTTCTTGTTTTTATTCCATCAAAAAATTCTTAGTGAAGAATTCTTCTTAAATTATGTTAAAATAGTATTGTTATGAAAGCTGTTTTAGCCCTAGAAGATGGATCTATATTTGAAGGAAAATCCTTTGGAGCTTACGGTGAGAGCGCCGGGGAAGTAGTTTTTAATACTTCTATGACAGGCTATCAGGAGATATTGACCGACCCTTCTTATAAAGGCCAGATTGTTACGATGACTTATCCTCTTATAGGAAATTATGGAGTAAATGATGAAGATGTCGAATCGGAAAAACCTCATCTTGCGGGATTTGTTGTTTTGGAAAAGAGCGAAATTGCCAGCAATTGGCGATCCCAAATGACACTTGATGATTTTCTGAAAAAACATAAGGTTGTTGGAATTGAAGGGGTCGACACCAGAGCTTTGACTTTGCATATTAGAAACGCAGGCGCGATGAAAGGGATAATATCGACAACCGATCTTGACTCGAAAAGTTTGGTGAAAAAAGCAAATGAGTATGAAGGCCTTTTAGGTATTGATCTTGTTAAAGAGGTGACCTGTAAAAAAGTTTATGAATGGAATAAAGAGGGGAAATATAAAGTTGTTCTTATTGATTGCGGGGCGAAGCGCAACATAATGCGCGAACTTGCCTCCCGCGGCTGTCAGGTTACGGTTGTCCCTGCGAAAACATCCGCGGATGAAATTCTTTCCATGAATCCTCATGGGATTATGCTTTCTAACGGGCCAGGGGATCCTTCTGCTGTTACTTATGTCATAGAGACTGTAAAAAGTTTAATTGGGAAGGTTCCTATCTTTGGGATATGTCTGGGCCATCAGATGCTTGGTCAGGCTCTTGGAGGAAAGACTTATAAATTAAAGTTTGGCCACAGGGGGGCCAATCACCCTGTAAAAAATTTACAGACAAAAAAAATCGAGATAACATGCCAGAATCACGGTTTTTGTGTTGATATAGATAGTTTAAGCAAGGATGAAGTTGAATTAACGCATATTAATTTAAACGATGATACATCAGAGGGATTAAAACATAAAAAATATCCTGTTTTTTCGGTTCAGCATCATCCGGAAGCCTCTGCGGGGCCTCATGACAGCAGATATCTTTTTGATGATTTTATAAGATTAATGGCCAATGAAGAATTAAAAATGCATTAGGCATTTTTAAGTAAGTCATTTTTTATTGTTTTTGTGGAGGAATTTTGTGCCAAGAAGAACAGATATAAAAAGTATTTTGATTATAGGTTCTGGGCCGATAGTAATAGGTCAGGCTTGTGAGTTTGATTATTCAGGGGTTCAAGCCTGCAAAGTTTTAAAATCTGAAGGATTTAAAGTTATTCTTGTAAACAGTAATCCGGCAACAATTATGACCGATCCTGATCTTGCCGATAGAACTTATATAGAACCTATTACTCCTGAAATTGTTGAAAAGATTATTGAAAAAGAGAGACCTGATGCCATTTTACCTACGCTTGGAGGGCAGACCGCTCTTAATATTGCCATCGCTGTTTATGAAAACGGTGTTTTGGATAAGTATAAAGTTAAAATGATTGGAGCAACTCCTGAAGCTATAAAAAAAGCGGAAGAGAGAGAGCTTTTCAAAGCTGCAATGGAAAAAATAGGCCTGGATTTGCCTAGAAGTAATTTTGCCCACAACCTGGATGAAGTTGAAAAAATTGCCGAAGAGATAGGTTTTCCTCTTATTATTAGGCCAAGTTTTACGCTTGGAGGTACTGGGGGAGGCGTTGCTTATAACATAGATGAATTAAAAGAAATTGCTGGAAGAGGGCTTGAAGCTAGTATGACCAGTGAAATTTTAATTGAAGAATCTATAATTGGCTGGAAAGAGTATGAACTCGAAGTAATGAGGGATTTAAATGATAATGTAGTTATTATCTGCTCAATAGAAAACTTTGATCCTATGGGAGTTCATACGGGAGATAGTATAACTGTAGCTCCCGCTCAAACTTTGACTGACAAAGAATATCAGCATATGAGAGATGCTTCTATTTCTGTTATTCGTGAAATAGGGGTTGAAACGGGTGGTTCTAATATTCAATTCGCGATAAATCCTCAGGATGGGAGGATGGTTATCATAGAAATGAACCCTCGGGTTTCGCGTTCATCCGCGCTTGCTTCCAAGGCGACCGGTTTTCCGATTGCGAAAATAGCCGCAAAGTTGGCGATCGGATATACTTTAGATGAGATTCCAAATGATATTACAAAAAAGACTCCGGCCTGTTTTGAACCAACAATTGATTACTGTGTTGTAAAAATTCCAAGGTTTACTTTTGAAAAATTTCCTGGAGCCTCTTTTGTTTTAACGACTGCGATGAAATCTGTTGGTGAGGCCATGTCTATAGGCAGAACCTTTAAGGAATCTTTGCAAAAAGGGTTGAGATCTCTGGAAATTAAAGTTCATGGGTTGGAGGATATAGAATGTAATTTGGATAAGGAGGGGATTTTCAACATTTTAAAGGTTCCTTCTCCTGACAGGATTTTTCATTTGAAACAAGCTTTTAAATTGGGAATGACAACTGATGAAATTTTTAACGTATCAAAAATAGACAGATGGTTTTTGACTAATATTAAAGAGATAGTTGATTTTGAAAAAAAACTCGAAGGATATAAAGACAAAAAAATTTCTGCAACTATTTTGCGTGTCGCGAAGCAATTTGGATTTTCCGATATTCAGCTTGCAAAGCTTTGGGATTTGAAAGAGGAAGAGATCAGAAAGCTTAGAAATGAATTGAATATCTCTCCTGAGTTTAAACAGGTGGATACTTGTGCTGCCGAGTTTGAAGCGTATACTCCATATTATTATTCATCGTATAGTTAGTTTGTCCCGGTTATCATAATGGGGTTCAATCTTGGGTCTGTTGCGTAATGGTCATTCCCGTGCCGTAAACAAGATGGATCCCCTCTTTCGCGGGGATGACAAATTGCAAAAACTATCATTAGGCAACAAGCCCATCTTGCTCAACAGTCTCATATGTGTTTTTGACCGCTATATTTTTTTATGAAAAATTTTATAATTTTCACTAAAAGAGCGTGAAATTTTTAATATTTTGTTTCGAAACTTAATTGGTTTATTTCAACTATATTATTAAAATGGAGGAGTTGACCAATGGCTGATATTAATTTTGGTTCTGTTAGGATTGTAGGGTTTGGAAATACTTTAAAAAAGACATTAGTTTTTCCATCTGAGGGGGGTGTTAATCGAAAGACTCTTCAATTGGGACAGGAGGGAGCTAGAGAAATTTTAACAAGACCTTCAACTTATCAATCTTTGGGGGTGTTGTTGGAGGTTATGGATGAAAATAACTGGAGAGAGATACCCACAAAGAGAGAGGCTGCAACTCTTGAACACTTTTCACTTTTCAGGGATGAGCCGTATGTATCTTTTTGGAAAAATGGGGGAATTGAAATTGATAGTCTTTCGGTTGATACAATTAGAGCCAATTGGAAACCTAATGGTGATAAAGAACTAAGAGAAGTAATCCCTGCTATCGAAGAGGCGCGGTTTTCTTCCCTTCCAGCTTTTTTTCGTGTCTCTTTTTCATTGAGTGAAGTATGTCAAATAGCGGGGCTTAAAATCAAAGAAGAATTTTCGATAAGCGTTGATTCTTTTGCGAGAGCGTTAACAGCTTTTGATGAAACAGCATTTGCATCAGATTCTTTAGCACATCGTTTTGCTAATAACCTTTTTAGTGAATTGCAACTACAACCTGAAGCTTCAATTAAAAAAGACCTTATGACAGCAATGAAAGATGATGCGTATGCAAATGCGATGAAGCTTTTTAATGCCGTTTCCAAGATTGATCAAAATATTGATAGGGTTAAATTAATAAGAGGCTTACTTTCTGAGGAACAAGGAGAAAATGATTTTGGGTTAGCCTTAAAATATGCCATAGGTGTAGGCAACAGCAGAACAGCTTATTTCTTGTCTTTTTATTATAGGCAAGCAAAACAGCCTTTGGACGGCAAAACTTACAAAAGCTGATTAGATGGTAAAAATCCTATCTAATATCCTGTGAGCTAAATCTTCTTTTTTAGCTTTGCAAAAATGCTCAATTCTGCCGTTTTTGTTGATGATGCTTATCTCTGAAAGATCTTCACCGAAAGCTGTGGGTTCGTTGGCAATTATCATATCAAGGTTTTTCTTTGAGAGTTTTTCTTTTGCATTTTCTATAACATTGTCACTTTCTAGAGCAAAACCGACAAGATAAGTTCCGTTTTTGTTTTTCCCTAGCTCTGCCAGAATATCTTTTGTTTTTTTGAGTTCAAGGGAAAATTCATCTTCACTCTTTTTTAATTTTTGGAAGAATTGTATTTTAGGTTGGTAATCTGCTACTGCGGCTGCCATTATAATTACATTGCTGTTGTTTTTATGTTTTATTACCTCTTCAAGCATCTCCTGGCTGGATGTTACTGTTATTAACGTTACATTTTGCGGTGGGGCTTGTAATGCGTTTGCAGATATTAAAGTAACTTCCGCGCCTCGGCCTGCCGCGGCAGAGGCTATAGCATAACCCATTTTTCCCGAAGATCTGTTCCCAATAAATCTTACAGGGTCGATAGACTCTTGTGTTCCGCCGGCAGTTACCAGAACCCTTTTTCCTTTAAGATCTTTTCCGTAAGTCTCTTTGTTCTCTGTTTGCGTTAAAAGCTCAAGAACTTTTTCAACTATTTCTTTTGGTTCAGACATTCTTCCCATTCCCTCATCCCCGCAAGCCAAAAAACCTTTTTGAGGACCGCAGAAGTGATAGCCGATTGCTTTTAATTTTGAGCAATTTTCCTGAACTATCGGATTTTCCCACATTCTTGAATTCATAGCAGGGGCAATTACTTTAGGACATAGCGCGGACATGACAATTGTTGATAACGCATCATCTGCTATCCCCTGAGCTGTTTTCCCTATTATGTTTGCAGTTGCAGGGGCAATTAAAACAAGGTCGGCTTTTTTGGATAGTGCGATATGCGGAACTTTCGACATAAATTCAGCCTCATCAAATAAAGTTGTAACAACCGGATTTTTTGAGATGGTTCTAAAGGTTAAAGGAGATACAAACTTTTTTGCGGATTCTGTCATCACAACCCAAATATCTGCTTCTAATTTTTTCAGGCTTGAAACTATTTCTACCGTTTTGTATGCTGCAATGCCTCCCGCGACCCCGATTATAAATGTTTTACCTTTAAACATAAAAAGTTTTTGTTATTTCTTTTCTTTTTTGGGAGGATTCTTTTTGTTTGTTTTTGCAAGCTTTGATAAAATAGATGTCTCTTCTTTTTCTTCTAATAATTTTATCTCTAAAGGCTTCTTTGATTCTGCTGTAATAAGTTTTATTTTTATCTTATCCCTTGCAATCTCTCTTATAGCTGTAATTATTGGATTTGTAGGATCAAAATCATTTACATAGGGTAGCGATCCTTCTGAGATTTGTTTTGCCCTTGCTGACACGGCATTGCTTAATAAAAACTTGTTTTTTGCTTTTTGAAGTAACACATCAATTGTCTCTTTGTTTTCTTTTGTCAATTTACAAACACCTTCTTTTTAAAATTTTAATGCTAAAACCTGTGCCTAATTTAATAAAACTCTCTCTTTTTCAACATTTATTATAGCTTTAATTTTTTGGGCTGCCGAATCTATTTTGTCGTTGACAACTATGTAATCGTATTTTTCCATCACCTGTAATTCTGCTATTGCCGCTCTTAAACGATAATTTACCACTTCTGCTTTTTCTGTTTTACGCCTTTTAAGTCTAAAGGCCAAAATATCTACAGACGGAGGGATCAAAAAGATAAACACCCCTGCGCATTTTAGCTTGCCTTGTGTTATATGTTCTTTTATGCTTGCCGCCCCCTGTACGTCTACCTCGGCTACAACTATATTGTTTTTCTCGACCTCTTCTTTAACATATTGTATGGGAGTTCCGTAGTAATATTTGTGAACTTGAGCCCATTCTAAAAAACTGCCATTCTTTGCTTGTTTGAAGAACTCCTCTTCGCTCAAGAAATGATAATCAGTCTTGTTCTTTTCCATGGGTCTTGGAGGTCTTGTTGTTGCGGATATCGACATTTTTAATTCAGGAAATATCTCAAATAACCGCCTGACAACCGTTGACTTTCCCACCCCCGAAGGGCCTGAGATTACAACCAGAAAACCACGACGTGTTCCTTTTTTTTTGGGCATAAAGCAAAAATATATTATATCAAAAATAGTTGCTTTTTGCAAACAGCTTGATGCTTGGATTTTGGTGTTGGCATATAGGGAAAAAAGGCAGCTTGATTTTTACCCTGATTATAATAACCGGGGTTCATCGTTTTAAATGCAAGAATTTATATTTTTATTACGATTAAATAAGTAATATGAATAAATATTTTATTGTTTTACTTGGCGTCATTTCTTTTTCTTTTTTAGTTGGGTGTGGCAGGGTGGCCGAAGTTATTAGCGGTTTAGCAGATGATACTGCTCAAGAGTATGCGATGCAAAGCTCCAGCATGTCTCAAGATATTTATGCTTCTGTCGCGGAATGGGCAAATAGCGGAGAAATTTCCGGGCTTAATTTGTCTGATATTAACATGATAGTTATTGTGACTCCGGAAACATCTGGATGGTATCATATTACGGGAACAAATATAAATTCGTCAATAGATTTACATGTCAAACTTGCAATGCTTCCAAATCTTCAAGCTTCTAACCTAACAAAGACTGTTTATTTGTATGGAACATATACTTATATAGGGAGCAATTCGACTATTGTTCAAACTTACGGAGATTCAGTGAATAATTTTACTGCAGAAACAATGTGGTCTTTGGCGACTTCCACATTGCAACAGATATCGTTAGATGGGCAGATTCGTACTAACGTAATTGGCGCAGCCGGAAATACAACTGTAATGAGTCTCACCGTTTCGTCGTTGTCATTGCCATTGACCGAAACAACAAATTATCCCATAGGGGCAATAACTGTAAATACATCTTATGACAATGAGATTCAACCAGCGATAGTTCTTACATTTAATGGAACCTCTACAGTCTCTTTCCAATATGATACGACAATCAGAACCTTTACAATAAAAGGCGTTTCTATATAGGGACTGTTGCGTAATGGTCATTCCCGTGAAAATGGTAATCTATTTTTCACAAAACAACCCCGATTATAATAATCGGGGTTAAGATGGATCCCCGCTTTTGCGGGGATGGCAAATTGCAAAAACTATCATTATGCAACCAGTCCCATATAACATATCCATTCTTTCAACTATGAATAATTGATGTTATAATTTCCTTATATGGATTTGGATATTTTAAGGCATTCTACTTCTCACATTATGGCTGCTGCGGTAAAAGAGCTGTATCCCCATGCCCTGCTTGGTATAGGGCCTTCTATAGAAGAAGGATTTTATTATGACTTTGATATTCCTGGAATTACACTTTCTGAGGAAGATTTAGCCAAGATTGAAAGTAAAATGAGAGAGATTATTAAAAAAAACCTCCCATTTTCAAGATCTGAAATGTGCAAAAGCGAAGCTGTAAAATTTTTTGAAGATAGAGGAGAGAAGTACAAGGTTGAACTTATAAAAGAGATTCCTGACGAAAAAGTTTCTATTTACACCACCGGGGATTTTGTCGATTTATGTAAAGGGCCTCATGTAAAATATACAAAAGCGGCAAAAGCTTTTAAGCTTTTACATACAGCCGGCGCTTATTGGAAGGGATTAGAAACCAATCCCATGCTTCAGAGAATTTATGGGACTGCCTTTAACACCAAAGAAGAGCTAGAGACACATCTTAAAAGACTGGAAGAGGCGGCAAAAAGAGACCATCGAAAGCTTGGAAAAGAGCTTGATTTGTTTAGCATTTATCATGAAGAGGCCGGGGCTGGCCTTGTTTATTATCATCCTAAGGGCGCAATGCTCCGTTTTCTTATTGAAGATTTTCTTAGGAAGGAACATTTAAAACGTGGTTATCAATTTGTTGTTATTCCCCATATTGCCAAAATAAATCTATGGGATACGTCCGGACATAGTGGCTATTATAAAGAAAATATGTATTTTATGGAAATTGATAAACAAAAATATGTCTTAAAGCCGATGAACTGTCCGGGGCATATTTTAATATATAAGTCAAAGCTTCATAGCTATAGGGATCTCCCCATAAAATTTTTCGAGCTTGGAACTGTTTATCGTTATGAGAGATCAGGGGTTTTGCATGGATTGCTTAGGGTTAGGGGGTTTACGCAAGATGACGCGCATATTTTTACCACTCCAGAAAAACTTGAAAATGATATTTTGGATGTAATAAACTTTGCATTTCAGATGCTGAAGACTTTTGGTTTTGAATATGAGGTTTTTTTATCTACCAGGCCTGACAAATATGTCGGCTCCGATGAGAATTGGGAGATGGCGACAAAAGCTTTGAAATTGGCTATGGAAAAGAAGGAAATTGACTACAAGGTGGATGCCGGTGCAGGCGTTTTTTATGGTCCAAAAATTGATGTTAAAATGAAAGATGCTATAGGCCGACTATGGCAAGGGCCTACCATTCAAGTCGATTTTAATCTTCCGGAGAGGTTTGATTTGCATTATATGGCAGAAGATGGGAGTAGAAAGCGGCCTGTCATGATACATAGAGTTGTTTTGGGTAGCATGGAGAGGTTTTTGGGCGCTCTTATAGAACATTATGCGGGTGCGTTCCCTTTGTGGATAGCTCCTGTTCAAGCTACTATTTTGCCTATAGCTGATAGGCATGTTGAGTATGCGGAAGAGATAAAAGAGCGTTTGCTGGAACAAGGTTTTAGAGTTGATATTGATATTAGCCGTGAAAAGATCGGGCTTAAAATCCGTGAAGCGCAATTGCAAAAAATCCCTTATATGATTATCCTGGGGGATAAGGAAATTGAAGCTAAAAAACTTGCTGTCAGAGCAAAAACAGAAGGGGATATAGGATTGTTTTCTTTAGATGATTTTATAAATAAAGTTAAAGTTGAGATAGACAATCGCGCTTAAATAAGATATAATACAAAGGATTAACTGAAAAATTATTTTATTCCTTGATTGATGATAAAAAAATGTAAATGTCGAGGCGAAGGCTTGTTTTTTTATTTTCATGAAATTTATGGAGGTTAGGGCATCTTAAGGAATTACTATGTAAATGAAGGTATTCGTGTTCCAGAAGTACGTCTTATTGATGATGAGGGGGGACAATTAGGGGTGATGCGGACTTCTGAAGCATTAGGATTAGCAAAAGAAAAAGAGTTAGATTTAATTCTTATCTCTTCTGGGGCAAAGCCTCCGGTAGCAAAAATTGGAGATTTTGGTAAATTTAAATATAAACAGACAAAGCATGCTAAGGAATCTAGAAAATCCCAAAAAGCTTCTGTTTTAAAAGAGGTTAAACTTTCTGCCAAAATTGGCGAGCATGATTTAACTGTCAGGGTTAATAGATCTCGTGAGTTTCTTGAAAAAGGGCATAAAGTTAAGGTTAGCCTGTATTTTAAGGGTAGAGAAGTGACCCATAAGGAAATAGGAGAAAGGGTTGTTCAGAAATTAGTTGACAGAGTGGTTGATTTTGGTGTTCCTGAAGGGAAATATAAGATGGAAGGGAGAAGTATGGTACTAATTATAGTACCTAAATAATTTTAAATGCCTAAACGGAAAACAAGAAAAGCGGCGGTGAAAAGATTTAAAATTACAGCAACGGGTAAAGTTATGAGACGTGGCGCTAAAACACGTCATCTTTTGGAAGGCAGATCTCCGGCCCAAAAGAGACGTTATAAAAGAGACAGGGAGATAAGTAAGACTGATTATGAAAGAATAAAGGTGATGATTCCTTATGGTAAGAGTTAAAAGAGGGAATGTAGCGCGCAGAAAGCGCAAAAAGGTTTTAAAAAGAGCCAAGGGGTTTAGGGGGTCTTTAAAAAGGCTATATAGAGTTGCTGCAAAAGTGGCTGTAATGAAAGCTTTGAGATACTCAACTATTGCACGTAAAGATCGAAAGGGTGATTTTAGACGGCTTTGGATTATTAGGATTAATGCAGCGTTAAGACTATTAGGTCTTTCTTATAGCAAATTTATATCAGGGTTAAAAAAGAAAAATATTTTATTAGACCGCAAAATGCTTGCAGAGCTTGCAGTCTCTGATTCCAAAGCATTTGAAAAAGTTGTGGAAACTATAAGATGATTCAAATGTCTGTTGGTGGACTGGGTTTTGATCCACGCAACTTATCTCCGGTTGTCTTACTTCGTGATTTAGAAGAATTTAATTTCCTTCCTATTTGGATAGGTGTTTTTGAGGCCGCAAGTATTGCTACTGTTCTTCAGGGGATTACTCCTCCTCGTCCTATGACTCATGACCTTTTTAAGAGTGTAATAGAGGGTCTAAACGCTAAAATAGACAGAATTGTGATTAATGATGTAAAAGAGGGGACATTTTTTTCAAAAATAGAATTAATAGCGGCAGATAAAAATAGAGTTGCAATTGATGCGCGACCTTCGGATGCAATTGCGTTGTCTTTGCGTGCGGATGTTCCTATTTTTGTCGCTGAAAATGTTATGATGCAGGCAAAGTTGGTTAATTCCGAAAAAGACGCGGAAGAGACTCAAAAATTTAAAGAGTTTATTAATAATTTAAAACCCGAAGATTTTACTAAGTATTTTAAAAAGGATTAACCCCGATTATTCATACTACGAGTAAACCCCGATTATTTATAGACGAACAGAATTCTAGCAGAGTGTTGGAAATTTTCCCAGGTATGAACCCCGATTAGGAAATCGGGGTGAATAATCGAGGCTAAAAGTGACTGCCAATGCGTATCTTTTTGTTGAATTTTAACTTCTGGAGATAAGGAAAACTCCGAAACATATTATAAATATGCCAAGCCACCTAATAAAGCTCACACTCTCTTTAAATAAAATCATTGAAAGAAAAGCTACCGCTACATATGCCAGGGAGACCATGGGATATGCAAACGAAAGATTCATCCTGGATAAAACAGCCAGCCAGAATATTGAGGATAGACCAAAAAGAGCAAAACCTGTAAAGACCCAGGGATTAGACAACATTGGCGCTATTTTTGACAAAATTTGTGTAACCTGGAAAGAACCAAATTCATTCATCCCATGTTTCATGCTTAATTGGGCTATGACTGCAAGCGAGATAGAGACCATAATTAATAATATGTTGGTCATTTTTTACTCCTTTTGTTTTTGTACTTTGAAATAAATTGATCTTTGCAAAGAAGAATAATTTGTCCTAAAAATTCAAGATAAATTTTTATTCCCATTTTGCTTTTACTGCCGCTTCTGTTTGCAAATATTATCGGAATCTCTTTTGCTTTTTCATATTTACCTTTTGCCAGAATTTCCAAGCAAATTTTATAGCCTATGGGATTTAACTCTACTCCCTGGATAACGCTTCTTTTGAGCATGAAAAATCCTGAAGTTACATCTTTTATGTCGGTTATAAATTTTGCCGGCCATCTGGCTATATCAGAAATTAACCTTTGTATGAAATTCTCTTCTCTTTGGCCCCCTCCTTTAATGAGACGACTGCCAATAACAAAGTCAGCTTCTTTGTTTTGTATGGTACTTAACATTTGAGAAAGAATTTCAGGGGGATGTGATAGATCTGCATCCATTACACAAAGTATATCTCCATTTGCTATTTTAAATCCATCAATAACGGCGGAAGCTAGTCCTGTTCTTGTCGGCCTTATAAGTGTTAATAACCCTAGGTTTTGGGCGAATTGCGCAGTTCCATCGGGTGAATTATCGTCTACTATTATTATTTCGTTGTTTGGAGCCGAAATTTTAATCCTGTTTATTAGTTCCGGTAAATTTTGTTTTTCGTTATACGTAGGAATTATAATGGAAAGCATTTATTCAAGTTCCTCAAAAAAATTATTTTGCAGTTTTATTATAGCACAAGACTTACCATGATATCCTATTCCGTAAAGGATAGGCGTATTATATTCTTTTACGATTTTTAATGTATAACCATCTTTTGGAGATTTTGTAAGCCCTTTTGCTGTGGTTTTTAGCCAATTTATTAAGTCTCCCTGATGATTTAAGTCTGTATACCAAAAGGGATTGTCATGTAATTGTTTTTTTCCAAGCTCTATTGCAGCTTCAGCAAGATAAAAGGAATAAGTATATTCTTTTTGAGCGTGCAGAGACGCAGTTGTTGAAAATATTATACTTGCCAACCCTGTTCCTAAAGCCAATAGTAAGCTTGTAATTAATATTGTGTATATTAAAGCTATTCCGTTTTTGTTCATTTTTTTAGTTACAACCGCTTAGCAACGTTTTCCTTTTTTAATCTGTGCACGTCTCTTTCCCCGATTATTCACCTAGATTATGATAATCGGGGTTTAATTTCTGCAAAAAACCTCAGTTGTTACGCCGTCTACAGAAAACGCTAAAAGCTTAGGGGCTAACAACTTAAACTCTAAAATTTTTATTTCTCCTTCATCAGTTAAATACGCGGTATAGCTGTCTTTTCGCCTGCGAACCTTTTTGTCTTTAATATCGTATGAAATGGTTGATCCTTTTTGTGCTAACACAGCAGTGTTATAAGCTACTGAAATATTTGAAGAGAGCCTGCAATCTTTAGTTATTTCCCTTGCAACAATTTGTATTGTTTGTATTGAGCTTGTTTTTTCTGATACTAAACGAAATGATCTAATATGGGAAGAAAGAATTGTTGTCCCTGCCATGAGGAGAATTGAAAAAAGCGATATTGCTATTATTGTTTCAAGTAAAGTAAATCCTCTTTTTTTCATTAATATTTTGACCTCATTGTATAAATTTCCATAGGAGGTTTGTTCTTTTTCCAGTTATATGAGAACTTTAGTTGGATTAAATCTTGATAAATATATATGACTTCCACCTTGCCTTTTTTATTGTCAAAGTCATAAGGGTTGATTTTGGAAAAATTTTTAGATCGTATTTCTTCTGCTTGTGATTTAACAACATTCAGGGCTGTTAAGAATTCCTGGTCACTACCCGTAAGTTTAGCGCTTCTTGAAAAAAGGAGAGAAAAGGAGCCTGCAATTAATGTAAGAATCAACGCGGATAGCAAAAGTTCTATTAAGGTAAAGCCGTGAAGGCTTGTTTTATTTCTCATTCAACCCTGATTCTCCCTATTGCTGATACAATGATTTTTATGGACTGATTTTTTGACTCCAAAATAATTGTTCCGAAATATCCTGGCTGAGGGTTTCCAGAGGATGAAAACCGGATTGTTTTTGGGTTTTTTATATTTATTAAGGAGGGTAAATGTTTTTTTTTGTTGTTAATTATGTAATAATCTTTTTCAAAAATAGTGTCGCAGGATTCTTTTTGGCTTATCGCGTTTTGTTGACATAACCGCAGATCAGAAACTATAGTTTTTGTAATAGCTTTAAATTCCGCCTTAGTTTCGAAATTTCCAAAATTAATAGAGACAAAAGCAAAAAAAATCCCTATTATTGAAATTACAATGATTAGTTCTAAAAGTGAATAGCCTTTTTTCATTTTTTTTTAGAGCAGTTAACCCCGAGAATCATAATCGGGGCATTACTTTGGCGTTACTATCATGCTGTCGATTAATCTTGTTTTTCCGATTCTTCCTGCTATGGCAATGAGAACTTTTTCTTTTCCTATCTCTTTTACTTCTTCCAATGTTTCAGGGTTGACAATGTTTATATAATCTACCCTTACAATTGCCTCAAACCCTATTAACCGACCCAAGCCTACTATTATTTTCCTGCAGTCTGTTTCTCCTCCCTCAATGTCTTTCTTTGCCCTAATTAGCGCTTTATATAATACGGTTGCTGATTTTCTCTCTTTTTCTGAAAGATACTGGTTCCTGGAGCTCATTGCCAAACCATCATATTCTCTTACAGTAGGGCATGTTGCTATTTCAATGGGATAATTTAAATCTCGGGTAATCTTTTTTATTATTAATTGCTGTTGGTAGTCTTTCTCCCCGAAAATTGCGTAGTCTGGTCTTACAATATTAAACAACTTGGTTACAATTGTCGTAACTCCTTTAAAATGGCCAAACCTGAATTTCCCGCACAACCTTCGGCTTAATGTCCCTTCTTCTACCCAGGTATCAAATCCGGAAGAATATAAATCTTTTTCTGATGGAGCAAAAATAATTATAGGGTCAAAAAGCTTGAGGGCTTTTTGATCTTTTAATAAATTTTTTGGATATTTTTTTAAATCTTCGGTTGGCGCAAATTGGGTAGGATTTATAAATATAGAGACAATAACGATATTTGCTTTTTCTTTTGCGGATTCTACAAGGGATAAATGCCCTTCGTGAAGAGCCCCCATTGTTGGCACAAGCGCCAATGTCTGCCCTCTCGCTTTTGCGCGATTGGAAAAAGCTGACATCTCTTTAGCTTTTTTGATCGTTTTCACTGAATTATCCAGCCGCGAGCTAATATCCAAAGTAAAATCGCCAAAGCAAAAGACAAAATTTTTAACGTCCAGTTTTTTGTAAAAAATTCTTTCATTTTTTTATAAACTTTATTTTGTTGTTTCTGTGTTTTCTTCCGGTTGTTTGTCTTCTTTGAAGTCGCATTCTTTGTTGCTGCATTTTATGTATATTTTACTCTTTGTAAATTTTTCTACAAGTGGTTTTCCGCATTTAGGGCAATATTCTCCAGTCGGTTTATCCCAAAAAGCTTCTTTGCATGTTGGATATTTGCTGCAAGAATAAAAGATTTTTCCTTTTCTTGTTCTTCTGACCAGTATTTCTCCGTCACAACCTTCCCTTGGACATTTTATGTTTAAGCTTTGAACTATTGCTTTTGTGTATTTGCAATCCGGGAACCCCAAGCAAGCTTTAAATTTACCGTATCTACCTGTTTTTATGACTAGAGCTTTTCCACAGGTGGGGCATTTTTCATCTGTGGGAATATCCTGATTAAGTTTCTTCATCTTTTCGCCTGCAATTTTTAAATTTTTTTCAAAAGGCCCGTAAAATTCTTTAAGAATTGAGACATAATCCATTTTGCCGGTTAGTATGTCATCTAATTCGTCTTCCATATGCGCCGTAAACTGGTAGTCCATAATTTCCGGAAAAAATTCATCAAGAAGTTTTGTAATTGTTTGTCCAAGTTCGGTAGGGAAAAAAGTTCTTTGTTCTCTTAATACATACCCTCTTGTTTCTATTGTATGTAGCGTTGGCGCATATGTTGAAGGACGTCCGATTCCCCTTGCTTCCAATTCTTTGATAAGTGAAGCTTCGTTAAATCGCGGAGGTGGTTCCGTGAAATGTTGTTTTGGCTCGATTTTTTCCAGATTCAATATGTCTCCGATTAAAAGATCAGGCAGAATTATCCTTTCCTCCTGTTCCTCTTTTTCCTCTTTTTCTTCCATCGATTCAAAATATAGTTGTATAAAACCCGCAAATTTGATTACGGATCCTGTTGCTCTGAAGATATGTTCTCCGGCGCTTATATCTATTGTCGTTCTATCCATTATTGCGGGATTCATCTGACATGCGACAAACCTGTTCCATATAAGAGTATAAAGTTTTAATTGGTCTTCCGTTAAAGTCTCTTTGATTGTGTTTGGTATATTTGCAATGACTGTTGGGCGTATGGCCTCATGTGCATCCTGCGCTGATTTTTTTGTTTTGAAAAACCTAGGTTTGTCTGGCATAAAATTGGGGCCGAAGGTTGAATCGATGTAATTTCTGACAGCATCAATTGCTTCTTTTGCAATACGAACAGAGTCTGTTCGCATATAGGTTATATGTCCTTCTTCATAGAGTTGCTGTGCGATGGACATTGTTTTTCCTGCGGAAAAACCCAGCTTTCTTGCGGCATCCTGCTGAAGCGTAGATGTGATAAATGGAGGGGATGGGTTTCTTTTTTGTTCTTTTTTCTGGATATCTTTGACTATAAACTGGCTGTTCTTAGATTCGGATGTTATTTTTTGCGCGGAATTTTCATCAGGAATGATCTCTTTTGAAAAATATTTGGCTTGAAAAAAGCGACGATTCGAATCTTCACCTTTGTCGGAATTTAAAGAGGCTTCAATGCTCCAATATTCTTGAGGTTTGAATGCTTTGATCTCATTTTCCCGCTCACAAATTAATTTTACGGCAATTGATTGAACGCGGCCTGCCGACAATCCTCTTCTTACTTTTTTCCATAAAAGAGGAGAGAGTTTATATCCGACAAGTCTGTCTAAAACACGTCTTGCCTGCTGAGCGTCAACTCGTCTTATATCTATTTTTCTTGGATGTTTTACCGCGTTTGTTACCGCTTCTTTTGTAATTTCATTAAACTCTATTCTCTTGATTTTGCTGTCGGAGTCAAGTAAAAATTTAAGATGCCAGGCAATTGCTTCTCCTTCACGGTCCGGATCTGGCGCAAGGTAAATTACAGCAACCTTTTCTGCCGCGGTTTTAAGGGTTTTTAATATTTTCCCTTTTCCTTTTATGGGAATATACGTGGGTTCAAAGTTGTTCTCAATATTTACCCCAAGTTTGCTTTTTGGGAGATCTCTAACATGACCTGCGCAAGCCAATACTTTAAAATCTTTACCCAAGAATTTCTCCAAAGTCTTTGCTTTTGCAGGTGATTCAACGATTACAAGGCTTTTCATTATATATAGATGGTAACATGCTCTCTTTTAATCTGTCAAATTTTAAATAAATTCATAAAAAAATGATTTGCCTGTTTCCAAGAGGGAGTAACAACCTCCTCTTTTGGTGCTATAATTGTTAATGTGAAGAAAATTGATATTAAAAGTTGTACTCTTTCTGAATTGGAAAAGACATTAAATCTTCCAAAGTTCCGTTCGAAACAGATTTTTCATTGGTTGCATCAAAAGCATGTTACTTCATTTAATGAGATGACAAATATTTCTTTTGAGCTTCGAAATGAGCTTGAAAACAGATTTTATATTTATACTCCTAAAATTAAGAAAACCATAAAATCTAAAGACGGCACCATAAAATATCTTTTGGAGCTTGAAGATTGTGAACATATAGAGTGTGTTGTTCTTAGGGATAGAAAAGGGCGTCAATCAGTTTGCGTTTCCAGCCAAGTTGGCTGCGCGCTAGGATGCCATTTTTGCGCTACCGCGAAAATGGGGTTTACGAGAAACCTTTCCGTCTCTGAAATATTGTCCCAAGTCTATCTGATTGCCGCTCAAAATTGCAAACCCCACAACCATAAGACCATAAATAATATAGTATTCATGGGGATGGGTGAACCGTTTTTGAACTATGACAATGTTTTGAAGGCAATTAAAATCCTTAATTTCAGTGAAGGGATAAATATTGGAGCCCGCAAAATTACCATCTCTACCTGCGGATTTGTCGATGGAATTAGAAAACTTGCCGAAGAGGAGATTCAGGTTAGATTGGCGGTATCATTAAATGCTGCTGTCGATAAAATTCGTTCATTATTGATGCCTATAAATAATACTTACCCTTTAAGGAAATTGAGAGAGGCTATTTTGTTTTATCAGAAAAAAACAGGACGGCGAGTTACATTGGAATATATTTTACTCGATTGTGTTAATGACTATCTTGAAGATTTGGAATCTTTAGCAGATTTCTGCAGGGGGTTAAACGTTAATGTAAACCTTGTCCCCTACAACTTTTTAAAAGGGACGTTTAAAGGATCTCCAAAGAAGATTGTTGAAGTTTTTATCAATGAGTTAAGCAAGCGGGGAATAGAGGTTGTTGAACGTATAAGTAGAGGGGGGGATATAGAAGCGGGGTGTGGGCAGCTTGCCTTCAGAGCGTAGGAGTTTACCCCGATTATGAGACTGTTGCATAATGGTCATTCCCGTGAAAACGGGAATCTATTTCTCAGAAAACAACCCCGATTATAATAATCGGGGTTAAGATGGATCCCCCGCTTTTGCGGGGATGACAAATTGCAAAAACTATTATTACACAACAAGCCCATTATTTGCATTTTTATCTTCTCTGATTTTACGACAAAATTGTCTAAAATATGATACAATATTGTAGCTATGGTTATAAGCAAAATAAAAGGAAAAATTTTGATTAATATAAGCAATGCTTTGTCTTCTTCGTTAAATCTTGAAGAGACGTTAGGGTCTATTTTTAGAGTGTTGTCCGAGACTCTTGAAATGGAAAGAGGGACGATTACACTTGTTGATCCTATAACCAATGAATTAAAGATAGAAGTTGCTCATGGTTTAACTAAAGAAGAAAAAGAGCGGGGGAGATATAAGATTGGAGAAGGGGTTACAGGGAAGGTTGTAGAAACGGGGGCGCCTATGGTTGTGACAGATGCTAAATCAAATCCTCTTTTTTTGAACAAAACGAAAGCCAGGAAGGGGCTTGAGGATAAAAATTTTACATTTTTGTGTGTTCCCATTAAAGTTAGCAATAAAGTTATAGGAGCTTTGTCTGTTGACCGTCTTTTCGAAAAAGATGTTTCTTACGAAGAGGATCTTAATCTTTTGACGATTATTGCTTCGATGGTGGGACAGGCTGTCAAAGTGCGTGAACTTGCAGAAAAGGATAAACAGGCAGTTGTTTCGGAAAATGTAATGTTAAGAAGGGAACTTAAGGGGAAATATAAATTTGACAACATAATTTACAGCTCTTCTGTTATGCATAAGCTTTTGGAAGGGGCCATGCAGGTTGCGGAAAGCAACGCGAATGTGCTGATAAACGGTGAATCCGGAACCGGAAAAGAATTAATAGCTTCTGCTATACACTATAATAGCGCAAGAGTAAACAAACCTTTTGTTAAAGTTGCGTGCGCGGCGCTTCCCGAAAGTTTATTGGAATCGGAGCTTTTTGGCTATGAAAGGGGCGCTTTTACAGGAGCGCTTGACCGTAAAATAGGCCGATTTGAGCTGGCGGATCAGGGGACGATTTTTCTTGATGAAATAGGCGATCTGACCCCTGCTACGCAGGTTAAACTTTTAAGAGTGCTTCAAGAGAGGGAGTTTGAACGGCTTGGAGGGACAGAGACAATAAAAATAAATGTTAGGGTTATTTGCGCGACCCATAGAGATTTGGATAAAATGGTAAGAGAAGATAAATTTCGTGAAGATTTATATTATAGAATAAATGTTTTTTCCCTTGTTATCCCTCCTTTACGTGATAGAAAGGAAGATATATCTCTTCTTGTTGAACACTTTATAAAAAAATATTCGAAAGGCAATAATAAAAAACTAAAAGGGATAAGCAAGGCCGCGCTTAATATTTTAATGAACCATAATTGGCAGGGAAATGTTCGTGAGCTTGAAAATGTTGTAGAGAGGGCTGTTGTTTTGTGTAAAAAAGATTTAATTACACCGCAGGAACTTCCGCCGAATCTAGTTTCAAAAGAAAAGCTCAATAATCTGGAGTCGGGAGGGATAACTCTTCCTGAAATTGTTGAAGCGCTTGAATCTCAAAAGATAAAAGACGCTTTGGAAAAATGTAAGACTCAAAGGAATGCCGCTAAATTTTTGGGGATTACGGAGAGGATGTTGGGGTATAAAAGACAGAAGTATAAGATTGGTGGTTGATTATTATTTGGAGGTTTATATGTCCCAAATTTTCTCTTTAATTAGAGAAAGGGCATTTGGGGTAATTAGCGGGGACTGTTGCGAAATATATAATTAGGGTGACATTTTGCAACAGTCCCTAGTGATAAAATTATGGAGAAACAGCAATTATGAAGCTTGCTTTAGCGCAAATTAATCCGACAGTTGGTGATCTTGACGGGAATACTCGAAAGATTATTGACTATATAAATAAGGCAGAAAAAGAGAGAGCAGATATTGTTGTATTCCCTGAACTTGCAATTACAGGATATCCGCCGGAAGATCTTCTTTTAAAAGATCAATTTGTCATGGATAATTTATCCTGTTTTACAAAAATAAAACAAGCATCGGATAAAATTGCTGTTTATATAGGGTTTGTCGATAAGAAGGGAAAAGATCTTTTTAATGCAGCTGCTTTTATTGTTGATTGCGAAGTCAAAAAGTTGTACCACAAAATTAATCTTCCAAACTATTCCGTCTTTGATGAGAAGCGATACTTTAAAGACGGGAAAAACTATTCTATCGTAAATTATAAAGGGGAAAAAATTGGACTTGGAATTTGTGAAGATATTTGGGTAAAAGATAGTCCTTATCTTGAGGCTTCAAAGGCTGGAGCCTCGATTATGCTTAATATAAATGCTTCCCCTTATCATCTTGGAAAGATTAAAGAGCGAGAAAAAATTTTAGGGAAATTAGCAAAGAAGACAAAGGCTTATATTGTCTATCTTAATATGGTAGGGGGGCAAGACGAGCTTGTCTTTGATGGCGGAAGCATGGTCTTTGGCCCAAAAGGGGAGAAGGTTGCTTCTGCTATCCAATATAAAGAAGAACTGCTGTTTGTTGATCTCGGGCAAAAGAACAAAACAGCGCCATGGCTTGACCGATCTTCTGAAATATATAATGCTCTTATTTTGGGGACTTCTGATTATGTCAAAAAGAACGATTTTTCTGATGTTTTAATAGGTTTGTCGGGGGGGATCGATTCCGCATTAACTCTTGTTATCGCCTGTGATGCTTTAGGAAAAGATAAAGTTCATCCTGTTTTTATGCCTTCGCAATATACGGCGAATCAAAGTTATAAGGATGCCAGAAAACTTTGTGAGAATTTAGGGATTGAAATGATAGAGATTTCAATAAAAGATCTTTTTAATGTTTACTTAAAAGAACTCGCGCCTCATTTTAAGGGGATGGTTCAGAATATCGCAGAAGAGAATCTTCAGGCTCGTATTCGCGGCAATTATTTAATGGCGTTATCCAATAAATTTGGTTGGCTTGTTTTGACTACCGGAAATAAATCGGAAATGTCGACAGGCTATTGCACGCTTTATGGGGATATGTCAGGAGGATTTTCGGTTTTAAAAGACATTTCAAAGACTTTGGTGTATGAATTGTCTAACTTTCGAAATAGCGCGTGGAAAGAAAAAGGCTTAATTCCTCAATCTATAATTGATAGACCTCCGACGGCAGAGTTGAAGCCCGATCAAAAAGATCAGGATACCCTTCCTCCTTATGATATTTTAGATAAAATTATGCACTCTTATGTGGAAGAGAACAAATGTGGATGGGAGGTTTGTAAGATTCATGGAATAGATAAGAAGATTGTTGATAAAATTGTAAAAATGATAGATTTTTCTGAGTATAAGAGGCGCCAAACCCCTCCCGGGCCTCGCATAACCCCTCGTGCGTTTGGCAAGGATTGGAGATTGCCGATTACTAATAGGTATTTCCGTTGAGTCTTTGGACGGTTAACCTCGATTAGGATAATCGGGGTTAATGAACAGGAAGGCTTATATGATGGATTAACACTTCTTTGACTTCATCAATTTTATTGCTTAAATTTGTTTCAACTCTATCCATTTTTTGATCTAGTCCATCCATTCTTCGATCTAGTCCATCTAGTCTTATTTCAACGCCATCGATTCTTTTGGATAGTTTTTGATCAACATCATCTATTTTATTAGTTAATCTTATTTCAACATCATCAATTTTATTATTTAATGCTTTGATTGCGAAGCTATTTGCTTTTATAGCGAGGCTATTTGATTCAATTTTTTCCATCAATCTATCTTCTGTGTTTTTAAGGTCGCTTTTTGTAACATAGTCCTTTTTAAGTATGAGATTGATCTTGGAGTTGATATCTTCCAGTATAATTTCAAAATGTTCTTTTTTTAGTTTTTCTTTCGGCATATTTTTAGTTTTTTTATTCTATCATAATTGCGTAAAATTTTCATTTTTTTAAGTTTGTTCACCCCGATTAGGAAATCGGGGTTAGATCTATTTGTTAGTTGGCCCCCGACTGGCTAAATGTTGTTTTTAAACGGGCTTATCTTTTTTTTAACGAAAAAACAAGCACAAAATCTAAAACCAAAAAGAAAAACGTTATAATATAGAGAATATAATCTTTCATAAAGTTAAAAACCCCTTCATTTTTTTACTAAAAACACCCATAAAAGTACTATAAAAGCTAATATGGCTGCTGCCAAGTAAAAAGTTAAAAGATCCATATTTATTATTCTCCTTTTTTTGATAGGTTTACAGCTATTACTAAAAATAATGCTGTCATTATAATTCCCATCAAAAAAGTAAGCCAAGGCACTTTTCCGACGGCACTTGGCACAAAAACTCCAACTACTAAGGAAGCAAAGATTAATTTTGCACAATCGAGGAAGAAATCTCCTAAAACCTTAGATTCTTTTTTGTCTAGCATTTGTATAAATTCTATATTTTTTTTATGCATAATGCAAGTTTTTTAGATTTGATTACGATAATACAAACGAGAGAAAAACTAAGTAGCGCCAGATTGTAAATCGCCTGTTATTTAGAATTTGGTTATAGAATAGACAAGAATGTTTTGACAGGCTTGTCTTTGTTTTTATGGAGGTAAATTATGTCAAATCCGTCAGGCCCGATTTCTGTGAAAATAGATTCTTCAAAAACTTCTTCTATACATGATGGATCTACTCAAGGATTAGTAACAGGGCTTGTTAATCTTGCTAAACTTGGTTTAATTGTCGTAATTTCAGGCACAGAGATCTCTATAGGATCTGATGGTGTTGATACTCCCGCTGAAAGACAAAAGATTATAAATGCGCTGGAAACGTATTGCAGGGACAACAGATTATCAGGTCAAGCTAAAAAAGATTTTTATTCTAAAATTGCGGGTAACTTGAAATTTATTTCAGAAGCACTCAGCAATAATCCTGAAAGCAAATATAATCTTGAAGTAGTGCAACGCGCTTTAAAAGATACAAAAATATCGATTGATTATATTGCAAAAGTAGATACAACGAAGGAGGCAGATTCTTTTATTGAAATACTTATTGAAGGAAAAAAATGGACACCTAAGCAATTTGAAAAAACAATTATTGACGCGTTAAATAAAATTGACCTGGGGAGTGGCGCTACGATAGAGTCAATAACTTCAAATGATGCATATAAGGCTCTAAAAGATACTGATGTCTCTGGGTTGTGGCAAGGGACAGAAAGAATAATTTATGATGCAAAGAAAAAAGTTGAAGGGTTGGAGTTAGCAGCAAAAACAAAAGCTGCGCAAGAAGAGATTCAAAAGAAAGAGGCAAAAAAGACCGCTTTTTCTGATCATGTTAAAAATGATCCGGATTTGACTACTATTAATGAAAGATTAGGATCTGACGGCAAAATAGGGGGGCAAGATTATACCGTGGCAGAGATAAGTGAATATCTTCAGATTTCAGATAATAAAACTGTTCTTCGTGACAAAGTTTTGGCCGCTGTAAAGGCAAATCCTTCAATATTAACATCGCTAAATAATCTTGCTCCCCTGGTTTTGGACTCAGGGGAGGTTTTAGTTGCGTTTAGTGATAAAGGGAAAAACTATGCTTTTGTTATAAAAAAAGAAACGGGTAGTTGGACAGGTTTGCCGGAAGGATATGTTGCAAAAGATGGAACTGATAGCAAACCAGTCATATATAGATCGGGAAAAACACTTAGCAAAGGGTTAAATCGTATTGCCAGAGCGTTGACTCCTGATTCAAAAGAAGAAAAATTGTTAGGATCTTATCCAGACCATCGCATTTTAGCTACTGTTGTAATGGGAAGTTCTTCTGGTTCTACGGGTGCTACCGTGGGATTGACTTCTTCATCTTCTTCATCTGATCCGTCTATCCCTGCCGAATATTTTAGAGATTATTCAAAAAGTGGCAAAACACTTTGGGTATGGAGGGATGTTGATAGAGACGAAAAAATTGACAAGGGGGAGGAACAGCATAGTTTAACCGTTTATGTAAGGGGGAGAGATGGAAGCTGGATAAAAATAGAGACCGGATTAAATGATGTAAACTTTGACCTTTCAGACGCAAAGATGAACGCGGAAGCTTCATCTGTTGAAAGAGATGGCGAGATAGACAGTGGGGAGAGGGATGAGAGGGAGAGGATGATTCTTGAGTATGCAGGTTACTACGGAATTTCATACGAAAAGGGATCGGAGGCCTTTGCCAAAGCGACTTCATTCTTTATGGTTTCGCGAAAAGCGTTGCGTGAGGCAAGGGGCGAAATTGTAGTTAAATCTTCTGAACTTGTAGGATTATCTGCGGAGGATGCACGAAAAAAACTTGAAGCTCTTAAACTCTATCATAAAGATATAATTGATGTGGTTATAAAATCATGGGATGAGATTAAAGATAGCGCGGATAGAATAGCGGGAAAGATACTCTCTTGTTTTGCCGCCAAAAAGACGGGGCTTTATGACATATTCGAAATAAATAGAGACGATCTCAAAAATATGATCCCTTATAATAATGAGATATACACTAAAGAGAAATTGCTGGAATATTTGAGGGGGGGAGAGGTTACAAAGAGTGGGGAGGGGAAGAAGCCGGAAGAGAAAAACGCTATGGATAAGAATATACGTTCTGTTAGAATGGCTTTGGCTCAGCGTGATTATGATCAGGCTACAGATAACTTAATTAGTATTTTATCACAATTGAGGGAAAATAAATCGGAGAAGGTTTCTATTCCGCTTGGAGATAAAGAGATACCTGAGTGTTCATGGCGTTTTGCTTATGGTTATTTTCTTGAACAATTTTTGTATGCAGAAGAGGGCGGTAAAATAGATTTCAGTTCTTTGGCTCCAGAAAGAAAAACAAAATTAATAGCTGAGTTGGATAGCTATTTAACAGAGCCATCCTCCTTTATTACTTCTGAAGGAAAGACAAATCTGGATTTAGTTAAGCAAAAAATTAGGATTGTATTGCTTGTCGCCGGATGGAAAAAAGATGGAAAAGAAGATCCTAGTGCAATTCAGACGTTTATCGATAGACATCTCTCCAGCGTATGGTCTTTGCCTATCTGGGCAGGACACGAAAAAGAAAGAGGGAGCCTTGCTAAACAGCTTGCAGAGTTTAAGGCGGGGCTTTTTATTTCTAAAAAAGGAGATAACTTTGAGGTTGCCAGCGGGTTAAATATAGAGCGGGAGCTTGAAGTAATAGTTGAAAATTGGGGAGAGACATTTGTTGCTTCATTCAAAACTCAGGAGGGTGATCAACAATCAATGAATACCACTATTGGTCTATCAATATCCACTCAAATTTCTCTTGCTAATGGTAAATTAACAGGCGAAAGTCCGACGCCTCCTTCTCAGGACGATGCTGTTGCAGCTTATATTGCTCAAGGATTGTATGGCAATGAATCAAGAGGAGCTACAATAAAACAAAAAGATGGAGATAAACTTTTCACTGATACAAAAGAGTCGCAAGATGAGAATTATAAGGCGGTTTTTGAGCCTGGGGAGAAGAAACCATCCAAGCCGAAAAAAGGTAATGGAAAGGGCGCTGTAAAAGATGGGAAAGACAATAAGAAAGGAAAAACAGGTGCGGAGAAAGCTGGGGAATCACCATCACTTCCTGGTGTTCCACCAACCGAAGAAAAAAAGGAGGAAGTAGCCAAGGAGGCAGTACCCACAACCATTACGTTGTCGAATAATATTAGTGCAATATGTACTTTGCGTGGGGATAAGATTACCGCGAAAATTGGAAATAACGAACGAGTTGTGGCAAAGAAAAAAGGAGATAAATGGGTAAGTGATTTTCATAGATATGGTCTTGGGCTAGGAGAAAATTTTAGAATAGAATTAGAAAATGCGATAAACTCACAATTTGGAATTACGATTGACTGGAAGTAGATTGCCAAAGGATAAAGATTAACCCCGATTATCATCTAAAAAATCCATTTTTTTGACATTTTCGCGCAAGTTTTTAGGCTCTAAAACCGATTATATCAGTGTAGAAACCAGATAAAGAGACCTTTTTTTCGGATTGCCTGTTTCTGAAAATAAAGGGTAAGATTATTATTTTTTGGGTTTAAAGCTCGCAAATTAACAGGCGAGCTTTTTGTTTTATAAGCGGAGAAAAATATGAGCGAAGCCGGAAAAATAGAAGGACAACAAGGTGTAGTACAAAAGAGTGTTGACGACACACTTTTAAATCTTGCCAGTTTACTTGTAAATCCTCTATCTGAGTATGGGATAGATCTTTTTTCAAGGGATGATATTTTAGATGATATAAAACAATTTTTTTCTGGTGAAGGGATAGCAATTACAAAAGCTTCTGTTGAAAACTACATAAAATGGTTAATTGCGAATAGAGATAAATTTGAGATTATAAAAAGACTAAAGAATGATTTCGGTGTTGATTTATATGTCAGTAACAATGGAGTAAAATCTCTTAAATCTACGCTAGAACAACTTGATCGGTTTCTTTCTAATGTTTTTGGCGATAAAAAACCCTCAAAAGATGATGTTGATATCCTTTTTTCCCGCTATGAAAATTTTCAAAAGGGATTGAGAGTCTATTCGTATCTTCCTCCGGCGGAAGAAGCCCCCTCTTCATTGACAGACCAGGATAAGCAATCTATGCGTGAAAGGGCCTCCAGCTTGATTCCTTTCGGTCTCGATTTTTTTAGCGAATCAGACAGTGATGAAGTTATAATTTCCAGAATTTACGGATTTATGCGGAGCATGGGGGTGGAAGAGGTAGAAAGTTTTGATAAATTTGTGAGTTTTCTAAAAAATTTAAAGAGTGGAAATGCTGATGAACAGGCAGAGGCATTGAAGCTCCTTTTTCAAGCCAAGGTCGACTCCAAAGAATCACCTAGTTTTATAACCGCGGCGTGGAAAAAAGGATCGGAGGTTACAAATCTTGAGCTTTTGGGAGAAAAAATATCTCAAGGCTATAATCTTTTAGTCTTTCAGAAAGAGGACAAGAGCAATGTATACTTTTGGATCTCTTCCGGTGGGGAGATTTCCGCCTTAACGAAAGATGAAAAGGACATTCTTGAGAAGAGTAGTTTAACCCCTCTTTTGCAGAAAGGGATATTTACAAGAGAAAATGATCCTCTTTCAAGTTATATATCAATTAAAAAGGCCGGATTAGAGACTGTTTTGGCTTATCAGGCGCTTATAAACGGGGTTAAGCCAGAGACCATAAGAGGATTGCAGACACTAAAGACCGAAGGGCATACCATAAAAGAGATTATGAAGCAGTTGGAAGAACTCGCGAAAAAGGTCTCTGATTCGGTTGATGTCGCAAACAGGGCAGCGACTCCCGCAAAAGAGGCTATAGAGGCATATCAGAAAGCTAATAAAGAATTAAATGAAATTTTTAGCCAGAGGGGAAGAATTGATGGCAGGCAATTTGCAAGCAAACTTGCTGAATCTACCAGAATTAGAAGAGAAGCGCTTGAGAAAAGGGATAAGGCTATAGAAGCTGAGAACAGGGCAAAAGGAAATCAAAAAGGTTATTTGAAGGAGATAGAAAATCTTTGCGAGAGACTTGGGGTTGAAAAAGAAGAACTGGAAGACAACAAGCTTTTAGGTTTTTTGCAGGCGCTTGATGATTCGGACAGCTTTGCCGCAGATGTCGATCTTTTATCTGTTGCAAACAGGGTTTACGGGCTTGGAAAAAAATCTGGAATTTCTGTTGATGAATCGGGTTCTCTGGTAGCAGTTGTCGACAGAGATGTTTTTGCAGCAATACTCCCTCAAAAAACTTCAGCCTCTGATAAATTGAAAAAGGCTGAAAGGGATGGGATGAAAGGGGTCTCCCTTTCAAACCCCCAGATATTAAAAGATTTTCCTATAATTTTAATAAAGGCGACTCTTTTGGGAGTTGAGGGCGATCCTTATTTGGATAGAGTCGATCTTTCGACAGAAAGACTTTCATCTCAAGAACTTGGGTGTGTTGCTGATCTTTTTTCTCCGAAATACAGCGTCTCTTCACTTGCCTTTTCTGATGATGAAGGGCTAAATCAGAATCTGGCTGATAACTTAATACAGGAACAGATCAGAAATGCTCCGGATGAAAAGACAAAAAAAATCTTTGTAAAGCTTTTAGCCTGTTTAAAGTCAGATGACAAGACCTCTTTTTCCGCGGATGAATTAAATTTATTAAGAGATTTTTTAATCGCTTTAATAAAAGACGATAAGGACTCAGATGCTACCCATAACCCCCTATTAGGAAATCGGGGTAAAGAGATATGGACGACCCTTTATGATAAGGTTTTTACCGATACGGGTTTTTCTTTCAGGGTGGTTTGTGGCAGAGGGGGGTTGAGCGCCGAAGACAGAGAGAGACTCCTTGTTTTTACCGAAGATTATCCGACTTTTGAATTTACTACATTTGATCCCGAAGAGAACGACACAATAGAGATTATTAGAGTAAAAAGTATTTTGAGAACTATTGCTAAACAACTCAGTTTTTATGTGGGAAAAGATAAGGTTGAACTTCCTAAAAGTCTTGATGATGTGAGGGGGGTTATCGGGGGGATTGTGAGCGCGCTTGATGGCGTAATGCAGCAGATAAGGGATGCCGGAAAAATTACACAAGAGATTGAATTGCCTCAGGGGGTTGAAGAGCACCTCTGGTCTCTATATGTGTGGGATCATTTGGATGAGCCTGTAAGAGAAAGCTATCGAGAAGTTGTAGAAAGATTAAGGGTTTATAAAAATGATTTTGACCAAGCTGTTAAAGAGATAGAAGCAAAATCTAAAGAGATAGAAAAAAAATCAGAAGAGCTTGAGGCGGCTGAGAAAAACAATTCGGGCGTTCCAGCCAAAGACAAAGAAAAGCTTAGGAATGAATTAAAAAGTTTGAAAGATGACTTTAAACAGTTGCAGGATGCCGCAAAAGAGATAAAAAAATTGTTGCAAAAAAAGCAAGATTCTTTAATGGAGATATCCTGGAAAAACGGTTTGGACGGGAGGATTTCAAGCGAGAATGTTGGGATCATTTTAAGAGAGGCCGCGGAAGACGGAATCTTAGCTCAGCTTATCCCCGCTTTGCCGGCCTTGATGGTTGACCAGGATGATATGCGTTTAAACAGTGTTAGAGGGATAGACAGTCTCTCTGAGCTTGAGGCATTTGTTTTGGAGAAAATAGGCGTAGACGGCTGGGATTCTCTTATAAGGGATCCCGGAGAGAATATAGAAATTTCTATAGCAAAGAAGATTGTTTCTATATTACTTTCTCAGAAATATTTTAATAAGATAAGACAGGGAAATTCTGTCTTATCCGTTTTTTCTGTTCTCCCCCTTGTAAATACTGCTCGAACAGCGATCATGACGACTGTCGGATTTGCCAGTGTGGGTGTAGACGGATGGACAGAAGGGAGCGCCCCTAAAGATACGGTAACTTTTCCTCCGTATTTTTATAACACAATACTTTTAAAACAGTTGACGACTTTAACTCAGACCCTTCAGGCCGAACCTAATACAAACATTGCCCCATATGTCCACTTATTGTTAATTCAGCTTGGAATTAAAGACCAGTTCTATTTTTACGATCTGATAATGAGCGACGGGATGGGTAAGGTGACTTTTGAAGAGGTTAAGATGCTTGTTGAAGGACTGGTAAAACAGATAAACGGGTTTTCGCAGAATACGGACATATTGAAATTAATAGAGGGAAAACTTCCAGGTTATTTAAGGGACGGACTCTGGAAGGAACTTAGGGGCGCTGATCCTTGGGGGGCTATTTTTAAACCTGAAGGAGACAGTAAAACAGGGTTTGAACTTTACTTAAGTGATAAATTTGGAGAGAAGGTTTTCGAACTTATTAAACTCTGTTTTTCTATTTTGGAGGCCGAGTCGGACTTTCTCTCTCCGTCTCTTAAAACGACATCGGGGGGACATATAGGGGCTCAGGAGATAGACAGAAGCCTGAAAAACGGCATTGTCTTCAGGCCTAACCCTTCACAGGGATTTATTGCCAGATCGATTGATACTGCGGTTGATATATATTCAACTCCTGAGGTTGGTTCTCTAGTGCTTGGAAGCGCTTCAGAAGTTTTGCGTTCAGGATTGGATGCTACTACGGGATTTATAAGCGGATCGATTGATACTGCGGTTGATATATATTCAACTCCTGAGGTTGGTTCTCTGGCGCTTGGAAGCGCTTCGGAAGTTTTGGATGCTATCCCATCATTCTGGGATGGTGTAAAGTTTGCCGGGAATTTCTTCTATGGGATGACAGACACAGCTTTGACTTTCTGGTCCATGCCTCCTACATTCTTTCAATTAGGAGCCCAGTACACAAAAGATATTGTGGAGGGGATATTGGAAGTTAAGAGGACGGGGGATTGGTCAAAGCTTCTTGAAGCCGGAAAATCTTATGTCGGATTAGTAGGCGGGGTTATTACATGGATGACTTATCCCGTTGAATATTTTGAAGAGGGGATGCAGATGTGGAGGGAGGCTAACGCTGCTGAAGAGGAGGGGAATGATGACGAGGCATCTAAATTAAGAGCGAGGGCTTTAGGTTCGTTTTTAGCTATGGCAGGTTTTTCGCTGCAGGTATTGAGGATGCACCTCTACAGGGTAAATGAGATTCGAAACTTTTTAATGTGCAGACCGACTATGTTGAGGGAGCCAGGCGGTATATTTGCCTGGCCTCTGCGCGCAACAGAAGAGTTGTTGCTTCGCCCTGCCAGATTCGGAATTGACCTTGCATGGTCGCCGGCCAGGAGGCAGTATGGTGAGGGTTGGTTCTGGGGGAGTTTGAGGAGTGGTCTTGAGGGTTTTGATTCAGGGATAGAGGGGATTTCTTCTTCAAGGGCAGGAGTTTCCAGATGGTTTGGAGACAAATTTTCCTTTAACCCTTCCTCTAAAAACAGGACTTCTATGCAATGGTTAGGTGGAGCAAAGACTCTTGTCTGGGATTGGTATTATAAAGATTTTGTAAGTCTTGAAGCTCAGAGCAGCTATCTCTCTCTTGGAAATAGGTTCTCTGTTTCAGGTTTTAACGCAGGCGAATATATGGAATTGATGCGGATGCTTGATACTGCCAGTTTAGAGTTGGATGGCTTGAGTATCAAGGATAGGATGAAAAAAGCCAGTTTTATGAAGAGTCATAATATAAAACCTATGGACATATCGTTATCTCAAGGGACTTTATTGACACTTGAACAGGGGCCGGACGGTAAGTTTGTTTATGTGGATGGGGATCCTCTTGTCTTTGCAAATAGAGATAAAAACTTAAGAAAAAATTTACCTAAAACAGTGACTGTGCCGATAGATGGAATTGACGGCGCAACTCAAGAGATGCCTGTAGGGGAAATTAAAGTTGTAGCTGGAAATACCACAGAAATTAGAATTTACCGGGGGGCTTTAGAAGTTGAATATGCCTCTCTGATTGTCGGTGAGGATCTTTTAAAAACAGATAGGCCTGTTGATTTTTCAGCTCCTATTGGAAGATTAGGGAAAGCTATGGGAAGTATCAGTAGTATTCCTGATCCGGCGCCTCCTGAACCTATATATACACCTGACGAGAGGGTTGAAAAAGTTCGAAATGTAAGAGAGCGTGTCAAAACTATCGATTTAATTTGGGGAAGATATGACAATAAAGAGATAACAAGGGCTGATTTGGAAGGGGCTATGAGAGAGGGGCTTAAAACGGTGAGTTTTGAGGGACTTTCATTGGAAGATCAGATTAGATTAATGGACGAAACTGAAGTAGAAATTAAAGGGGGAACATACAAATTGGCTGAAGTCCGTTTGGCATGGGTAAGGACGCTTTTTAAAGAGATAAAAGGGATAACCTTGAGTACTCCTCAGATTGAAGCTATTTTGTTGATGCATAATCGCATTTCGGCCCAAATACAGACGGGGCAGGGGAAGACATTTATCCGTTGCGCTCTTGATGTTTTGGATCATGTTTTCGGAAGGAAGCTGTTCTCATTGACACATACAGATTTGACTGCGGAGGCTGACTTTAAAAGCAATATTGAAATTTATAGAGCGGCGGGAATGAAAGTTAAATTTGTCCGCCATACTGATGCGGGACTTGCTACAACTTTTAGAGATAACGACGTTATCTATACATCTGTAAATGATCTTGCTTTTATAGATCTTAACGGGTTGGTCTCTCCTGAAAAAGTGGTTGATATACCGTGGGAAGAAGGACTTTTTAGAGTTGATGAGTTTGACTTTATATATGTTGATGAAGGATTGACCCCATACGTGATGTCGGGTGGTGAGAAAGAGAAGGCTCAGGTTAAAGCGTGGCGTAAAGCAAATGAGACCGCAAAAAAACTGATAAAACTAAATAAAGCAGGCAGATCTATCTTTAGTATTAGAAACGGGGAAGGAGCTGTTTTAAATCCTGAGGCTGTATCTCAACGCCTATTTTTGGATGAAAAGGGGAATACTGTTTCCTGGAATGAACTTTCACTTGCTCAACGAAAAAGAATCTCTCAGTGCCTCGTTGCCTACAAGATGAAACCTGGCGAAGGGTATGAAATCAACCAGCTTACAAAAGATATTGTCCTTCTGGATGAAAAGACAGGTCAGGCAAAATACGGTTCGCAATATAGCGACGGACTTCAACAGGCTCTTCAGGCAAAACACGAAGGGAAAATAACGGGAACCCGTATAACCCCTGAAAATTCTACTATTGCCCAGGTTATGGCAAGGACACTAGTCAGAAGGATAAGAAATATGGTTGCCTCCTCAGGGACGTTGGATCAGATTAGCGCGGTTCTTGATCAGATGGGGATAGCTTATGAAAGAGTTCCAACTAATATAGTTACATACAAATGGCAAGCATTAACTCCAGAAGAAAAAGCAAGAGTTGAAGAGGCCGCAAGAATGGGAGGTAACGACGCGATCGAAGCTGTTTCAGAGGCAACATTAGAGAAGAATTTAACAGCTATAAAAGAAGAAGTGGAGGCTAAAAGGGGCGAATCTGTTCAAATTTTTGATAGGACCGAACCTGGGTTCAGAGATGTTCAGATTATAACATCCTCTGATTCCACTGGATCGGCTATTAGCAGAGCAGTTTTACGGCTTAAGGGAGCGGGGATAATAGCTACTAAGTTTATTCAACATGAGCCTGTAATGAATTTTGTGGCGGAAGTTAGCGCTGGGAAAGCTCCAAACTTAACCTTAATCCGTGAGAAAAAAATAGAGACAATCTTTATCCAAATGGAGATGGATCTGGAGAGGGGGAGACCGATTGTTGTCGGAGCTGATAGCCCAAAACTTGCTGAAGCTATTTATGGCTGCCTTGAAGGTAAATCAAAAAAATATATAAGTGATCCTGAAATATTAAAAAGGATAGAGGCTGTTGCCGCAAGAATAAGAGATGCAAAAAGAAGCGGGAGCCATTTTGGAAAGGTGAGAGTCGGCCTTTTGGCTCAGGGAGATGAGCACAAGTATCTTGATATTTTTGAGAGGCCTTTGGAGGAGAATTTTGACGTCTTAGTCACCACACTTGCGAGACGCGCGACCGATTTTAAATCAGAAAAACCTATAATTTTATATCTTGCCGATCAGGAGGTCGGGAGTTGGGGACATTGGCAGAAGGTTGGAAGAGTTGGTAGGCAGGGGACCGAAGCCATCTTAAGAATTTTTACATCTCCTGACAGTGGTTTGTATGGCACAAGATTGTGTAATTTTAATTTTGAGGCGGTAAGCTTTGATACTTCTGTTTTGGGTGAAATTAGAAACAGACTTTCGAACGTAGTTGATAGAGCAGGGAACTCTGTTTCACTTGCTGGAATAAATGAATTCTCTACTTTTAGGGATGTCTTCCTGCTGTTAAACAATGTTGATATTTCAGAAATCGATGGGTTTGCGGCGTGGTTCTTTGGAGAGGCGCAGAAGGCTTTTGATCGTGAGCTTATAAATATGTGGAAGAACGGGATAAAAGCAGAGAATCTTCTTCCTCAGGACATTCGCAATCAGCTTGAAGCTTTGAGGGAGACATTTGGTTCAAACGGAAGAAAACCTGGCAGATCGGAATTTGAGAAGAAGAGTTCAGCTGGAGATGTCTACAGAAGTAAGATTTTTAACAGTGTAAAGAGACAGTGTGAAACAGTGGTGGAGCAAGAGGTTGAGTTTTTATGGGGAAGGCTTAAAGGAGAGGGGAGTAGTATTATAGATCTTGCTCATGATAGAGCGACACTTTCAGCTGTCATTCGCACTCTTGCGAAAAAATTTAACGTAAAGATTGTTATCGATCTGCCGACTGCAGAGAACTTTGATTTACATGGTTTTGCTTCGAGTCTTGCAAGGGAGATTACTGGCAGACTTTTTGATTATAAGAAGATGCAGCTCAGAAATTTGAGCGGTGTTTTGGGGAACGCCTATGTCATGTTTCAGGAAGCGGCATTTGAGGCCGGAGTTGAGCTTGCGGCCAAATATGAATCGAGGAGCAAACTTGTTAAGACCTCTGAAAGCGAAACAGATGTAAGGAAGATTTATGAAGCTGAATATAGAGAAAAAATCGATAATCTGCTGGAGAGATTCAGGTCGCAGATAATTGAGGGGACAAAGAAGTTAAGAAAGATTGAGTCTGTTCCGGTTGTCGGTAGATATGGAATTGTGCGACACAGGTTTAAAGAAGAGATAAGGGTAGATGTTGGCTCTCTCTTGCATGGAGTTTCCACGGCTCCTGAACCTTTAAGGCCGTCTGATCCTTCTCCGGAACCTTCCGAAACAGGAGAGCCTCGTATTGTTGAATCCCGTGCTCCTGAACCTAAAATTATTGCGCCTCATGTAAGGGACGCGGCTCCGGCAATAGAAGGATTTAATATTGAAAGAGAGCTTAAAGCTTCAGGTTTATTGAGCGAAGATGCCAGCACGAGGGATGCTTTTAAAGGGACGACCGAAGAGTTTCAAAGGGCGTTTTTGGACAGAGTTGAAAGACGGGCTTTTAAAATTGAATTTAAAGAATATATCTCTTTTGCAGGACTTGAAGAGAGTGCGCTAAGAGCGATAGTTGGAAATACGTCCTCCAGATTAGTTTTTTATGGTGGAGTAAATGACTATCATGAACCTGTAATATATTGCGCTGACTTTTCTAGAAGAAATGTCTCTGAGAGTATAATAAATTTGGGGCCTAACGGCTTTGTGCGAAGAGAGGAATTGACACTTCCTACTCCTGTGCCTTCTCCTACATCTTCTCTTGCGCCTTCTCCTAGACCTCAAATAGTTTTTACAGGTGAGTCGTTTGATCAGGGTAGTGAGATAACAGCTGGAAAATTGCTTAAACAGAAAGGGGTTACGGCTGTTCATATCATGGAAGGAACAGGACGTATTGATGCTAATGAATTTGTAACCTTAACCAAAAAAATTCCAAAAGCATTAAATGGCTCTGGTCAGTTTGTCCTCTTTCCTAGAAATGTAAATGGAGTGCAGATGAGTGGCATTCAGATCCCCTCTGATTGTAGCGTTGAATTTAAGAATAGTTCTTTTTATGTTGTTAATTCTGCAAGAGATATAATTGGACAATATAAGTTTGTGAATGGCAAGTTGGAACTTTTGGGTGGATGGGAGACACCTCAGATGTTGGAAGAGATGTTAGGGCATGAGAGGGCAGTTGCTGTTGTTGATGCTAGAGGGGAACTTTTGAGAATAAATGGTTCTGGTGAGGTGCTGATTGATGATGCGGCAAGGCTTGGAGAGCCTTTGGAGATGCAAATTGTTGAGGAGGGGGGTGTTCGCAAGGCTGTTCTTGTGGAGCCTGCCAAAAAACCTGTTGCTGCATCTGGAGGGGGGCGATCAGACGGGAGTCGTGTCTCTATTAATTTGAGATCAAAAAATGCAGCGACGAAAGTTGCTTCTCTTCTTGATCCTAAAGCTGTTTATCCGCGCCCCCTTGTAGAAGGGGAAAGTTTTTATGGAACGTTTAGTTTTGTCGACGATGAGACGGCAAGATTTGATTACGCGAAAGGGATGGTGGCCGACCTTGTTGATGCGGATATTTCGAGGCTTGTTGTTATAGACGGTATGATTCTTGAGCCGGACGATATCTCTCAACCTGGATTTGGGAGTAAATCAAAAATATTGGAAGCCAAAGCAAAAGAGGCTGCTAATCAAGAGGGGGTAACGATTGTTGTAGGAAGTGGTGAGGATGGCGTTGTTGAGGCTAAAGTTGTAGGTTCTACAGGAGTTAGCGATGATGATAATCAGACAAATAGAAACAAAGGCGATAAAGAGGTAGAAGTTGAGGCTAGAAAAGAGTCTGTAATTATACGCGATAAAGCATCAGGCCGTGTCGAGCTTAAAATAAGTGTTGAGGAGTGGAAGGCCATGGAAAGTCTTGGGAGACGACTAGGCCTTACTCCTGAACAGATAGCGCGGACTTATGTGAAGTCGACGGATAAGGCATTTCAGGAGTCTGCAGCAGAAACAGTTGAAGAAAAACTGACGGTTGAAAATATCATTAAATTTCTCCAGACATCAGAAGGCCAGGAGTTTATCAGGAAAAATGCTCCGACACTTGCTAATCGCTTAAAATCCGGTGTGCCTTCACTTATTTTAGAGGTTATAGCATTACTCGGGGCTGAGCAATTAGCTCATATTGTTGGAATAGATGCACAGAGAGATCCGATGAGACATTTTGCTTTTGTCCTTGGAGTTACGCATGTCTTTAGTTCAAACGTTTCTCGTCCTATTATTCATAGACTTGCTACAGGGGCCCCTCTTCTACAGCTTAAAGTTGCCGAAAAAAGTGGAGCAGCATTGAAAACCGTTAAAAGTGGTGGAGAGATTTTTGGTGTTTTTAAGCCGGAGGGGGAAATTGTTCTTGAGATGGAGAATAAGAGACTAGGCGAAATAATAAGCAAAAATCTGTTCAATAAAAAAGGGCTTTGGAACGCTACTAAAAAAGTGTTTACTTTTCCGATTAAATTCCCGTTTGAAATGGTTAAGGGGATGGGTCCCGGACTGTACTGGGCATTTCTTACAGATCAGATGCTGGTTAATAGCGGATTAATCTCTGAAGATTCTGAATATAGACATTGGGGGGGCTTTTTAGGGTTCTTTACCCCTTCGGTCGCTTCGATGTTATCTCCGACTTTTGGGCAGGGTTTATCGTTAGCAACAGATAAATTTGAAGATGCGATGATCAGGATTAATCTTCAGATAATGCTTAAAGGTGAGGCAGCGGGTTTAGCAGAAGGTTTGGGGACCAAGGCTTTAATGTGGGGGGGACGCGCTAATGCTGCGGCAGGCGCCATGTTTGCGACCGGATTTGCTTTTGAACTTGTAACTATGGCAAGTACATCTTCTTATGACACATATGTTGCAAACAGGGCGTTTGATGAAGATTTAATGCAAATTTGCAGAAGAAATGAGGTTAAACCGTATGATTTCTTTAAATCTCCAGCTTATTGGGTGACAATGTTTAAGCCTCTCGCCCCAAGCTTTGTCTCTGTAAGAGGGGCATCACCCGAAAATAAAGATAAAATAAAAGAACTTGACCGACATATGTCACAGGAGATGCAGGATGAGATCAGAGGATATTTTAGGGAGAGGCTCTTGACTGAATATAGCGATGGGATAGAGTCTGTCGATCTGTCTTTTACTTCAGAAGATGCTAAATGGAAATATATAGAAGGACAATGGCTTGTCGATGACTTTGAATCAAGGAGCGCGGGGAGAAAAGCTTCTTACCAGCCCAGTAGAAAAGATAAAATCGCGGAAGCGTATAGAAATGAGACTAAAGAAGAAGGTAAATATATGCAGCCTGTACTGGATGAAAATGGAAAAGAGCATCATTGGACAGCTGACATGATTGCATGGGATATGAACAAAAACGGGTTGTCTGGCGTTAAGCCTGAAGAAATTGAGGAGATTATGGAAATGCAGAAAAATAGGGCGATTCAGGACAGCATAGCATTTTTACATTTTATAGATTTGCCTGTTAATGACCCTATCCGATCGCTCTTTGACAGACAGGGAAAGCTGATAAAAGGGAAGGAAAGGGAATTTATAAAATGGGTATTTGGTGAGGATAAGACAGAAAAAGATGTAGTTGCTGCAAGGAAGAGCATTGTAAAAATCCAAGGGTTGATAAAAGATATTAATTCTTATATTGAAACTAATGGTACTTTGGAAGGGTTTAAAACTGTAAGCCTAAAGGATGAATATTATTTTGCCGCTTTAAGCCAGTTCCTGCAATTAGTCAGGCAGGAGTTTCAGGCAAATCCTGAAGATGAAAACGTTATAAAAGCCGCAAGGGCGATAGAGGCAAGGATACAAGAATTACATCTCTCTTGGGTAAACGCTGATTCTGGACAGAAAAAGTTGATTTGCAAGGAATTGCTTGCTTTAGGAGATGCCTTTGGTGCGTCAATTCTAATGGCTGCTGATCAGAAGCAAAAATAGGAATTTTATTATTTGGGCTGCCGTAAACAGGCCGGCAGCCCTTTTGTGGTTTTTAGCCCCGTTAGTTGCTTTTTTATGGACAGTACTTCTGTGTTTTGATAGAATTATAAAAAAGACGAAAAGCAATGAAAAAAATTGTTTATACAAATCATGCAAGAATTAGGATGGCAGAAAGAAAATTAACAGAAAATATTATAGAAAAAACTGTTTTTAACCCGGATAAAACTTTGCCAGGGGCAGCAAATAAAATTTTGGTTCAAAAAAACATTAATGGAGAAACATTGGAAGTGGTTTATCCTGACTTTCTCCTAGCAAAAAGCATTTTTCAATAATTATTGTCATTAAGTCAAAAAAACCGTTGTGCAAGAAAAATTTTGTGATACATAAAATAATGACTTTGTGAATTTTCCATCCTGGATTTCTCTGCCCTCACCCAATCTTGAAATAGTTTGAGAACTGGTAGGCATTTCACCCTCTCCCAGAGGGAGAGGGGCAATTTTAAGCTATA